>FWPU01003878.1_pt1 | contig 36202 bp, 47 predicted proteins | sample 2228361 | NCBI WGS metagenome assembly FWPU01 (sample SAMEA103939777, study PRJEB20133) | metagenome
GAAAAGAAGTGTCCAACTCTTTTTTCTTTTACCTTTGTCTCTTGCCCTTTTTTGGACGATCGGCAATAACCGCAGTTACAAATATACAATTTACATTAGCACTGTCAATATCGACTGTCGAAAGAAAACAAGGACCCACGTTTGACAACAAGTTAAAGGATGAGCCTGAGACAATGTGACAATACATACAAAGGAGCAGCAAGAAGATTCATAAATATAAGTTAGAAGTAGCTTCTATAGTTAAACAAGGCGGTGTTTAATCTATTTTTGTTATTGCGTCTGGCGAAGTAACCTCTCCTTTTTGCAAATGCTCAATAGTAATATGCTTCTGCAGGTCAGCCAAACTGTCGAACTGCTTGCCGTCTTTTTTGCATGTAAACGTTTTTGGTCTATATGTAGCAGCCATTTTGTCTCAAAATTTACCAGCTGAGCATAGCTAATAAGAGTTGTATGCACATGCATACCTCTTTCTATTGCTTTTGCTTCCAAGAATAAATAATAGAAAATATCAATGGTGGCCTTGTACTCTATTCGGTTAGGAAAGCACATCTCGAGATGCCCGATACAAAACCATCAACCAACAATAAACAGAGACCTTTTTCAGCCTAGCTCTTTTTGATTTACAATCTGAGATCGGTCAACAGCCTGTTGTTCTAAATTTGCAGTTCGACTTCTTCATCTACTAAAGTCAATTAATACCTTGCCGCATAGCCGGTATATGTCATCAGAAAAAAGAGGTTTGAAAGGAAAGAGTAGCTAGAAAAGGTGGAAAGGCAAGAGCTCAAGATCCAGAAAGCTTGGCAGAGGCTGGACGCAAGGGCGGCGAGAAAGTTGCCGAAGAGAGAGGTTGAGTTTTACAGCGAGATAGGTAAGAAAGGCGGCGAAGCCAGAGCCGAAGATAAGGAATCTCTAAGAGAAGCTGGAAGAAAGGGCGGACAGAGATAAGAAGCAAAACATAGTCTCGGAAACTAAGTGATAAGCCCAGATCTTGTCTTTCTTTCAGCACGTCCCTAAATTATTTCTCTCGTTCGCCCATTTGAAGAGAGGAAAAGCTGTGGAAAGATTCCGCAAGCAGACCCAAAGATCAGAAGCTAAAGAGGAGCAAAAGTCGGAGAAGGCCATCATGCCGCTATCCTATGGTGCACTGTTTTAATGTGGTCATTAATTTCTTCCAAGCTGCCAAATTTACGATTACATGCCATACATTCATAGTTGGTTGTTCCCTCTTCTTTAGTAGTGCCAGTGCCAAGTCTTGCTGTATATTCTTGCTCTTTCCTAACTCTTTTTACTTTTAACATAAGTGCCGATGTCACAGCCCCAAGCACAGCACCATACACCAAATGTTCAAGGATACCTATGCCAATCATCAATGGAATTCCTTGCTGCAACACGCTCATAGCTTGCTGTTGTGTTAGTGATAGATCCATCTGCATCATCATTTGTACAAGCACTGGCGACATGACAAACATGCTTATCGGAATGAACAGCACGGCAAATGCAATCATCCCAGTTGCAAGCCCTTCTCCGACACCTTTTCTAAAGCTCGTTATCCTCAGCTTGCTTGCGGCAGCAGTTACAGCTCCAAATATTATGCCGATGAGGGTGCTTGTGAGCATGTGCAATCCAGACCCTATCATCATTGCATTATTATCCTGAGAAGCACCAAAGGCCAATCCAATTGCTATAGGGATAGTATTTGTAGGCATGCCTGCCATCATTGCAGTCAGCATAAAGAAAGGAGCCATCACCAATCCAGCAACAAATCCTCCTATGGCGCCAAATCCAATACTCTTGCCCATATGGCGATCAGATTGAATGGTCTTCATATCCGTGTGCTATTTCACCTTGGCCGCCACTGCACAGAATTGGATAAAAAAGTTGCAAAAACAGGCTAAAATACTAATTTAACAATTTTTACCTTGATGTGGTGTGCACAAGACACCACTCAGCATTTTCCGATATCTTTTTTATCTCACTTTGTAGATCGTCCTTTTGCCTATAACTTGTGATTTCGCCAATCTCATTTCCTTTGCAAAAAATTCACTAATGGATGCTTTGTATGCCATACCTTGAAGCAATCTCTGGCTTTTGATCTACATTGACTTTTGCAAATCTTATTTGTGGAAATTTCTGTGACATCAATTCAAATATCGGCTTTAATCTCTGGCAGTGTGGACACTAGTCGGCCCAAAACATTGCTGCTGTTACTATTTGCTTATCTAATATTAGAGCGTCCCATTCTTCTATAGTTTTGATGTCTACTACAGTCGTAGGAGTATATGGTGTTAACATGTGCCTTAATCGATCTTAATTTCTCTTCCCTTTGGCTTGGCTTTCTTGTTAAATGTTATTTCAAGTATTCCATTTGTATATTTTGATTTGGCAGTTTCAATATCCGTATCTGACGGCAGGTCAATTACACGATGATATTTCCTCGGGGCAGCCTCTATTGTCGATACTTCAACCGCGCCATCATACACGTTTATTTTTACGTCATTTTTTGAAATGCCAGGCATTTCTATCGTTACTTTGACATCTTTGTCTGTAGTTATGACATCTGCCAGTGGTTCCCTCTCTGTAGCCAGTGCCGGCACTGCGACACCACCTCCAAGTGATCTTACATTGCCAAATTCTCTTACCTTTGGCTTTCCGTCTGGTCCTATCGTTACAGAGTAGCCATAAACCAGTGGACCTACCTCTCTTACCCTGCCACCTGTCGGGGTCTCATATTCTCTTATTAGGTCTTTAGGAACCCTGTCAATGTCGCGTACAGTTTCTTCAAACATCCTTTCCATATCTCTTCTCATTTCTTCAAATTCTCTAAAGATACTTTCACCTGCTGTCTTTCTTCCCAATCCCCATGGGGACCAACGCCGGAACCATTCATCGATGTCTCTATCTCTGATGCTCATATTGTGTAATGTATGACCGGACCTTAACAGAATTAAAGGTTGTAGATCTTTGACTGTATTTGTCGGATTCTTATAGGCCAAGAGATTTCTAGCTTATCACTTCATTACATAAGAAGAACCCTCTGCCTTCCTACTTGACAACCAGCACAGGACAAGTAGCATGAGTAACTACGCCCAATGCTACGCTGCCAAGCAGTATTCGTTTGAGCCCAGTCTTGCCTTTTGTACCTAGTACAATCAGGTCAACATCTTCTTTTTCTGCATATTCAACTATTGCAACGTATGCTGATTTGGCACTGTCAATCATTTCTGCCCTTAATTGCAGTTCGCTATTATCTTCTATATCTAGTCCGTATGTGCTTACTATTCTCTCATAGAATGTTTCTGACTGTGCCTTAAGCCGCTCCCTCCATCTTTCTAATGCTGATGGCTCTATTGTGCTAATCAGGGAAGAAGGGGTTTCATTAACACTCAAGACAATCAACTGTGCTCTTTCTCGTTCCTTCTTTGCCAGTTCTATAGCATACTGCGCAGCCTTGAATGACTCTTCTGATCCGTCTACAGCTACAAGTATTTTTTTGAATCTTGCAGAGGTGTTGCGTCCTCGCTCCTTTACTTCCTGAGGTCGTTGTTGTGCTTGGCTGCTCAAACTACTTGCTGCTAATTTTTCTAGCTCTTAAGAAATTAAACAATTTACTAATTTGCAACCATTACTTTATCAATTGACACGGATAACTTTACTAAAGAATATGGGTACGACTTGCAAACGAAATTCTTTCCCAATCTCTGCAAGTTGTTGCCTGGAATCGAAGATGCAAGGTGGTTGCTTACAATTTCTTCTTGCTACACTCTTTTTGTCCGATAATGTGTCTCTAGTGTCATAGACTGACTATGAAATTCATTGTAGCACTATGGGGAAACTGGCATCGCCAATGGCAGCTAATACAAAGGGCAGCTCCTGAGGCTGATAAGCTAGGATACTGGGGTTTTGTGATACCTGACCACTACATGTGGAGTGGCTATCCAAATGGCAATTCTACCTTGGATACTTGGATTACTCTTACTTATCTTGCAGCCAAAACAGAGAAAATCCAGCTAGGAACGGTGGTAACGCCCATTCCGCTCAGGCCTCCCTCTATTCTTGCCAAAATGGTTGCCACACTCAATGTCATCTCTAATGGCAGAGTTATTCTAGGAGTTGGTGCAGGATGGTCAAAGACGGAGTTCAAAGGATACAGCCAATGGGATGAGCCAAATGTGCGTGTTGATAAGACAAAAGAGGGTTTGGAGCTCATACTTAAACTCTGGCAAAGCGATAAGGGAGGAACATCATCAAAGGTTAGCTTTAATGGAAAATATTACTTGGCGGATAATGCAGTGCTTGACCCAAAACCAGTTCAAAAGCCACATCCTCTTCTGATGTTTGGTGGCTTGGGCGCTAGGATGCTTCGTCTGGCTGGCAGATATGCGGATATTTGCTTAATCCCTCCTTGGATTGATAGAGAATTTGAAGATGCAAAAGCAATAGTCCTTGAAGAAGCACGCCGCCATTCTAGAGAAAACAAGATATCATTTGCAGCAATACCTACTATCGCTTTTGAGCAGGTACAAAGAACCATTATGAGCAGCGACAAGTCTTCAAGTCAATATGATTCTAGGATGTATGCAAAAGGCATCGAGCAAGCTGAAGAGTATGGTTGTAAGTACGTGATAATTCCGTTTCCATTTGAAAGCTTCATCAAATCTATGTCTGATTTTGCTCTGCAAATCATGCCATCATTTGTTCATAATTAGTTAGAAATAGTTCCCACCTTTTCTCATGATATTCTTTAATTATTAAATTTACCATGCTGATATATGAACAACTTGCCAATAGTTGACGCTGAAATCAGCATAGAGCCAATTGGCACCTCTGATACTAGTATGGGAAAGGAAGTAGCAGCGGCCTACAATGCCATCCGTAGTATCCAGAATTTGAAAGTAACACTTACCCCAATGAGCACCCAGATTGAATCAGACAATCTAGATGATATCTTGCAGGCAATACGCATTGCCCACAATTCAGCCAAATCTTCTGGAGTAAAGCGCGTAATATCAACAATACGGATTGATGAGAGGCTCGATAAGCCAAATACAATGGAAGAGAAAGTTCAATCAGTTAAAGCAAAGGTTAGTTAGTAATAATATGGTTGCATGGTAGGCTCTAACATCGATTGGCTATGTGTCTTTTCTCTTAAATACAATGTAATACACCATAAGATATATGACAACAGCCACAATAGCTGCCAGAACAGAAGAGACGATAACAAAAAGAACGCCTGCAGTTGCCAAGATTGTCGAGCTGGTTGGAGTTTCTAACATAGGATGGGAGGATGCTGCACGAGTTGCATTAGATGAAGCCAAAAAGACAATACACAATATCCATGGGATAAAGATTAAAGATATGACAGCAGAAATTGATCCTAACACAGGCAGAATTACCAGATACAAGGCTTGTGTTAAGCTATCATTTGGAGTAATAGAGGAAGAGCGCTAACACTATATATCATCAGAATAATACGCTTTGACATCAAGCACTTTGGCTGGCTGACTTGTCAAGGCAATGACGAGATATACATATCTACCGTCCTGCGAATAAGTGGTGGCATAACCGCTCAGATCCTAGAAGCTGCAAATGGTAGTGGCGCAACCAAGACAAAAATAATGTACAAAGCATCCTATCATACCAGCAGCTAAAGGAATACTTAAGAGTGCTTGTACAAAACGGTCTGCTTGAATATGAAAAAGACATACAGACATTCAAGACTACTAACAAGTGTCACAAATTTGTCAAAGTGTACAACCAAATAGGCAAGAGTTTGTAGCACCAGAACAGCGAAAATAAAAAAGGCATTTTAGGGTATTGTAAAAAGCACTGCAGGCTATGGCAACAAGGCCGCGATATTGCTTGGCATTTGTTATCTTCCATAAGGCTGGAAACTACATAATACGCGCCAAATACGCCATAAGCATTTTAACTCGTAGGATCGATGCGCGCCGCAGTAAGACAGAAGAGGAGCGGCGTTATTGTCATTCAACAACTGACCTCACTGTACTACTACTTTAGCGGCAGGTACACATCGTACATTGGAAGTTTGGGATGCTCGGGAGAGCCAACAACTTCTTCCCTTAACCATGCTTTTTTTCAGTTATCTAAACCAGCTAGGATAAGTCTTATAGAAAGCTCTCTATTGTTTTTTATAGGTGTTATGTCAAGTCATTCTTCGCCATGCCGCTAAAATTAGCACCTACCTTGGAGACACATCAGCCGTACTTTGTCATCTGTCATGAATGCTTCTACTAACCTTTCAGGCCGTAGTTTTACGACCTGTGAAGGTTGCGGCATCAGCGAATCAATAAAGTCTATTGCGCTTCTGCCAAGAGATAGGTCCACAGCTTCACTCTTGACAGCAAGCATGGCATCACCTTAGAAGCATTCGTCTACTGTCGCATATTCTAATGGCTACTATAGGGCATGAACCCAATGTTTGATAACAAGACACTAAACCCATTTTATGCCTTGTCAGCCTACAGATGCCACTGGAGCAAAGGCTAGAATACCATCAAGCCCGAAAGCCAGTTTTATCAGCTCTAAATCCCGGGTGAGTAGGGCTTGCTTGGCAATTGTTTCTAATGTCAATCTTAATGCTTTGTTGTAATCCTCTCTAACCATCGGACAAATTCTGCATGTTTTTCAATGTGGTAAGCGACTCTTTTCAAGCCCTTGATGTTTTCTTTTTTGTTCTTTGAAGGAGCTCTAAAATAACGGCATTCAAAGCTATAAAAAATAGCTAGCGTTCCAGAGCCTGAATCTGTCTCTTTACTTCTTGGATCTGCCTGTTTTACTTGACTATTTCATTAGGTGAACTAACGTTGCCACAATCCCATTTGGCTTGCAATCTCCTAAGCATTTTACGTAATTCTGGCAAGTTTCCATCAGGAAAGCTCAGCTTACATTACGCTCTTATAGAGCTTGTCAAGGCCTGACTGGTGCTCGATACAGACACGTATTGTCTTCTATCATTTCCAAAGAGCAGACAAGTCCCGTTAACACTTTTAGAAATCCTGTAGCTTTCTCTGGCTCCTGATTTCTGCAAGTACTCCATTGATTCTGTTCTTTGCTTGTTGCTGTTCGGGCGTCAGTGTATCTCCTTGAACTCTAGAGCGTTGGCTACTGCTTTTGCCCAGTAGTGGTTATTGAAATAAATTCGAAGACGCTTCGCCTCCGGATCTTTTCTGATCTTGTTTACCTTTGATACCCAAGGTTTCAGCTCTTGCTCGTCGTACGAACAGTTGTACCAATAGCCTTTGTTTCTTCCGTGGAACCTGATAAAACCGTGATCAGCTGTAAGTGCGACATTTGATAGGTATTGCAGCGTCGGTGCTCTGTCGTCTGCAAACCGTTTTTCCCTTGGCAGGCCGCGTGTGATCTTTGCCCGAGGTATCTGCAGGTCAGCCATGTCGCAAAATAGCTTGATGCTTTTTGCATAATTTCTGACGGTTCCAATGGCGGTCTCCTTGCGGTCTATCTGCTCGCGCTTTACCTGGAAAAACTTCAGGACAGAATTGAAGCCATAGTTTAGGTCTGCTTTTGCTCTTGCTGCAATGGCGCGAGCCTTTTCTTCCTTGGTCCCTTGGTAGCCCAAAAAGTCAAGGAATTTTGTCAGCCGCTGAATGTACTTCTCCTTGGTTGCTGGCGCTTTGAGCGCGTAAAGAAACAGCATCCAAGGGTCAGTTGTCGTCCCAACCGTGGTCGGGATTGTTCCCGTTGCCACGTTTCCTGTTGGATTCACTCTCTATCACCTATTTTTTTGAAAGAATCCACTCAAAAGGGACGATATTGAAGCGGGTTCGGAGGGATTCGGACCCTCGACATTTTAACCCAGAATGACTGACTGGTTAAGAGCCAGACGCTCTGCCTGGCTGAGCTACGAACCCGCAGAAAATTTGCTGGATCGAGCGATATTTAAACGGTACTAGAAGTCTTATGGCTCCGTTAACTTAACCACCATCTCTAGCCAGAAATGACATAAATCGCACCCTATCCATACCTGAATGCAGATACAGCATGAATAACCTGAGCCAGTTCCACACACATGCTGCCTATTGCAATTCTCCTTCCTACATGGAAAATGGTCATCGAAACACTCGGTCCTGTCCTTGATATTCTGTATGAATCGCTCCATGATGTTCTTCAATTCTGTGCCATATACATATAATGGCGTAGTCTGAGCCACCTGCATGCCAACCCGTACCACAGACCACCGTCAGTAAAAACACCGGCTTCCTTCCATATCTCTGCCTCAATTGCAAAAAGAACCGGTAGCATACAAAAATTGTCCTCTCACGAGACAGATGCATCATCAAACATGTATCTATTGCAGGTTCGTACGCAATCCACAGCCAATAATCATGGCCATCTATCTGAAGCAGGGTCTCGTCTACAAATATTGCTCTGACTGACCGTCTATATCTGTCATGAACCTGTCTGCACAATCCGCGTATTTCTGTACCCATTTCCAGACAGCAACGTGGCTTCTTTTCTTTATTGGCGATAGCGATCTGGCTGCCAGCCTGAAGCTCCTAGAATTAAAATACACAAGTACAGCCCATATCTGATTATAGCTGGGTCTGTCCTCTTTCTCATATGGCAATGAAAAGCTAGGGCAGTCCTAGCTATACAGATTACCCTAAGTTAACAGCGCCTAGGGAGGGAGAAGAAAATACTTTACCTACTATTGCATTGCTTGATAGGGTCTATAAAAACTTTGTAAAAACCACTTGACAATTTGTTTGCAACTATTACAAATTTGTAAATCGGGGATAATTGCTGTTTGCACAATCTCGCAAACTCCAATGGTAAAACGTTAATTGCGAGTTATTATCTAATATGCGACAAATGGTACCAAACGCGTAAAAACAGAGAATTAAGGCCATCATCAATATCGGCTATTTAGGCAGGTTGGTAGGCAGTGGTGAATCAAAACGCAGAAGGACAATAAAAGACACGCAGATTCCTTTTGGTAACTTACAATCCCAGAATCCGCAGAAAATAATTGATTAATGCATAGCGGCTATGATAGTAGAGCGTTGTCAAGGTTATATCTGGCGTTTTCAACTGATATATTATGAAACAACATATAGAATAATTTAGTCTACTTCTTGCGAAGCGCGACCCAATTATTCGCTATTATATTCGTGCCATTATCATCGATATCACTAAGATAGTCTACCTCATCTTGGCCATAGAAAGGCAATCAAATGCAGATAATTCATGTTACACTGCAATTGATGATATTGACATCTTAGATGTCCGTTGCAGGATATGTCACAGGTCTTCGGCCAGAGAGTTTTAACATCCCAAGAATTGATTGACAGCATCATTTGCTGGAATGCATCATCAATCAAACATGTAGATACGTCAAAAAGAGAAAAGAAGAAAGCTTAGGCCTTGACCGTATGTTGCTGTTGGCTCTGCTGGATGATCTTTACAATCGCCTCAGAGACAGAGCAGTTAAGCTTTTCCTTTTCCTTCAGGATGTGCCTGTAGGCGTCCAGAGTAATGTAGACCGGTATCGAGCCCGTGCCTTCAAGCAGCGCCTTAACGCGGTAGAGACCGTTTTCCATTCCGCGCTCTGCAATCTTTTTCAGCTTAACCTTGTCCATAAAGCTACCAAGCGGGCCCATCGGCATGTCGTATTCCACCGTCATGCCGGTCCTGCTCTTCTTTTCGCCCAGCTCTTCAAAATCGACTGTTATCTGCCAGCTCTTGAATGGGCCCTCGATCATCTTGGCAACAATCTTGCGCATCGGGACATAGTCGATGGTCTCACAGTCCCATTCGAGCTTTTTGCCGTCAAAATCTCCGCTTATCCTGAAAATAGTGCCAACCCCAAAGCCGTTCTTGACTTCGACCGGGATAACGCTCAGGCCCATGTTCTCCGGGAACTGGTCCGCCATGTGCTCTGGCCTTGCAAAATAGGTGAACACCTCACTTACTGGAGCGTTAATTTCTATGCTCTTTTGGATAACGGTCATCGGGGATAAAGTCAGGTGAACTGAATTTAAAGGTTTTGAAAGGTGGCGCTTGCAGTGTATTGCAAAAAAAGAGGGTAAGAAGAAGGGGGCCCGCTTTTAGGCCAGCGGGTTAGAGTTCACTATTTCGTCAAGGCATTGTATGATGTCCTGCTTGCTAACAGGTATTGGGTTGTTGTCAAGGTGGCCGCGGTCTGGCATGATAACGTCTGCAGCCTGATCCAGCGGCTGCTTTAGCTTGAGCGGCTCGAACTTTAGCTTTTGCGCGATTTCCTTGAAGCGCTTGTAGTAGATCGACTTGTTGAACTTGTGCGCGACCGTAGTGCAGGACGATAGTGCATAGCCGTGTGGCACTCCCTCATTAGAGAATACATACGAGAGCGCGTGGCCAAGCGTGGTCGACGAGTTGCCAAAGCCAATGCCAGATAGCATCGCGCCATACGGCAGCAGGTGGTGCTTGTCGTTCATTATCGCGTCATACAGGATATCAAAAGCTTCCTTACAAAAGAACTGTGTGAACGGGTTGCCGGCCTTGCTGTCATAGCCTTCAGATGCTTGGGCAGCAGCGTCGCAGGCAGAGTTGCGCAGGATGTTAAAGGGGGTGCCGGGCAAAAAGTATGGATCAACGATGGCCGCGTCTGCAAGGAACGCCTCGTCCTGCAGGAGCTTTTTCTTGTGGTCAAAGCTAATGACTGCATAGGTGGTCATCTCTGCTCCAGTCCCAAATGTCGTCGGGATCAGGATCTTGGGAATGCCGGTTAGCTTGCTCAGGTACTTGCATACGTCCATCGAGCTCCCGCCACCAAGGCCGATGTACGCGCCAATGTTCTTGCCTTCATACTGCTTCTTTATCGCCTCTACTGTCTCTATCGCAGGGTCGGGCGTGACCTTGTCGTACACTTCATAGTTCTTGATCCCCATATAGTCTAGCCACTTGTTGTAAATGTCAGGCGTAGTAGTGGTGATAACAAGAGAATTTTTCGGATACGGGAATTCCTTTGCAGCATTTTCGCCGAACATTATCTTTTTCGGCATCATTACTTTCCAGGCCATATGGGTATATGGGTCGCGCTCTTGGTGTTTTATGTTTTACTGGCTCTCGCCACAGAATTTTCTGCAAGATTTTGTTATTATTATGCGTGTTCCTTCAGGAAGGTCTGCAGCCGGCGCTTTTCAAGCCTCATCAGGTAGACGATGCCGATCAGGGTGAATACCTCTACTGCCTTTGCCAGTATGCCTGCCAAGTCAACATCTTCTGGCTGGCCTGTGGGCGAAAGAGGAGGAGGTAGCGTTACGGAATAGGCGTACAGCCCCAACAGCACTGCAGTCCCGATCAGTCCAAACAGGTTGACCGCTACTGTCTTGCGGTAGTGCTCGTGCGGCCTTGCCCTGCCGGTAGTAGACCCAGTCAGCGTCAGGAGGGTGTAGAGTATGCCGTAGGTCACCTGCATGCCGCCTGCGACTATAAGGAATATGCTGTATTCGAGCCGGAGCGAGGCGTGTCCCGAGTATACTGCAAAATGTACTAGACCGCCGGCGATTGCCGCCAAGGTCACGATGTACCTCATGGTGTCGCCGGGCGCACTGGCAAACTTGCCGCTCTTTTTCTTACTCCAGTACGTCAGGCCAAGCACTGCGCCAAAGATCGCAAGCGAGCTGAACACCGCCCCTCCAAGGGTCGAGTTGTAGATTGAGCCAAAGCCTTGGGAAACTGCGACATTGAATATCAGCCGCTCGCAGTTGCAGCCGGCCGTGCTGCCAAGTGTGCTTCTCGGCAGGTCTATCGCGTTGGTGTTGACCGGCCCATCTGCTATGCTAAGAACGATCTGATAGCTGCCCACATGTGGAAAAGTGTAAAACACTTGGAAATCGCCGACATCTTGCTTTGTCCAAGGGAACGCTTTGATGCGCTCACCGGAAGAGGTATAGATCTCGACCATCGTTTCAATGTTGTACGTGTCGCGCCCATCATAGTCCTGTACGCTGAACATTATGGCGGTGGGCTCGCCCGGAGCTGCGTAATCCGGCTCAAGTGCTTCGTACACGTAATATTGCCCGACCCCTCCGCCCCTACTGTTATAGTGGGTAAGATGGTCAAAGTGGGCATAGGCCGGCGCTGCCGAAACAACAAGCAACGAAAGCGCCAGTAGCAATAGTAGTAGGGCCGGGACGTTCATCATTAGGATAATTTTTTGCCCTGCCCGTATATTACTGTGCCTTGGCCAGCGCCTTTTTGCCTTCAAGCCTGTATGCGTAAAGGGCGGTCATAAGGACCATGGAAAAGAGCACGATGCCAAGCCCCAGATGCGTCGTGACAAGTACAGCGTGCAGCCGCTCCACAATGACAATCGCACCAAGCGCTATCTGGCCGATCACTGCACCGGCCGCAATAATTGATGTGATCTTTATACTCTTTGGTGCAGCTTTTGATTTTAGGGTAAATGCCATTGTAGCGACCACCAGCACGCCAGTCGTGGCAGCCACCGACCTGTGGATATATTCGATGATAAAGTCCTCATGCGGGAGCAGGCCCTGTGGGCAGAGCGGCCAGTCCGGGCAGGTGAGGCCGACTCCGGAGGCGCTGACATATCCCCCGATAAATATCAGTGAGAATAGTACAAAAAGGGTAGAAAAAGAGAGGGCTTGCAGCAGCATATATGCTACTACTCTACTGTGAGCTTGCCCGTCATATATGGATGGATTGTGCAGAAGTAGTCATACTGTCCAGGCTCGACCTCGGCCAACGATATCGTGGCAGACTGCCCGCCCATTATGATATTCGTATCAAATGCCTGACCTTTGTTAGGATCGTTTTGTCCAGTCCCCGATGTTACGGTATGCGGAACATTGTCTTGGTTGACCACGTTTATCTTGTCGCCTACCTTCGCGGTCAGCCCGTCAGGGTCAAAGTCAGGGTTGCCTTGGACAGACGAGCCACTGAGGATATTTATCGTAGATCCTGCTGCTCCTCCTTCGCCGCCTGTTTGGGCACCACCGCTACTGCCTTCTCCGGCTGCCACTATGGTTAGCTGAGCAGTCATATATGGATGCAATGTGCAATAGTAGTCGATAACGTCGCCTTCGCTTACTCCTTCTAGCACAACGCTATCAGATTTTTCATTGGGATTGATGATGCTTGTATCAAATAGGTCTCCTGATGTGGGATCATTCTGTCCGGTCCCCGATGTTGCAGTGTGAGGAACGCTATCGGTATTATCCCATACTACTTCGCTACCCATTGGGACTTCGGCATTAGCTGGCTCGTAGCTTGGATTTCCCTGCACAGAGGCTCCGCTTGGGATCTGAATAGTTGTAGCTCCTCCTGGTTGCGGCTCTTCTCCTTCACTTGGCGGAGGCGTCGGCTGCCGTAATTGGGTCACAGGCGGCGGGATGGAGAACATTTCGTCAAAGAATGGCACAATGATCGCTGCCCCTATAGCCAGAGTGATAACCACGATGGCAAGACCTTTAGCCATGCGCCTTCCGGAGGTCAGGATCATTGGTTCCTTTTCATGCTCACGTTCGTCATGCGACATTTTCCATTGTTTCCTCCTTTAGTGGTGCGGCTCGCGCCGTGTGTAGTCGTAGTACTGCTCTCCGATTGCAAACGGGTCGTCCATCTTGGCAGGTTTGCCCGAGACTGTGCTCTTTATCAGGTTCCACACAAATATGGCTGCACCGGCGGCCGTTATCCAAGCACCGACCGTCGATATCTGGTTCATTATGATCAGTGGCTGCACCGGCACATAGTCGAACACACGCCTTGGCTGCCCGTATAGTCCTAGCACGTGCTGTGTCAAGAATATCATCGACACTCCTACAAACATGAGCCAGAACTGCACCATCGCTGCCCTTTCGCTGTACATCCTGCCTGTTATGAAGGGGAACATGTAGTAGATGAATCCAATGAACGCGAATGTGACTAGGCCCATGACGAACAGGTGGAAGTGACCGACTACCCAGTAGCTGTCATGTGTAAGGAAGTCAAGCGGCATGGCTGTGTTGACGATACCTCCTGCTCCTGCGTAGAAGAACAGCACCAGGCCACCTACCGCAAAGCTCATGGGGGCTGCGAACTTGATCCTGCCGCCCCACATTGTGGCTATCCAGTTAAAAACGTGCATGGCCGAGGCCGGCACGGCTGCCAGAGTGCCAACCATGAATACAGTCTTTTCTGTGAAGCTCATGCCTGTCGCGTACATGTGGTGTGCCCACGATGCAAATCCCACTATGGCAAGCAGAACGAACGCTGCGACTCCTGACTGGTAGCTAAATATCGGCTTTCTTGAGAACTTGGGTATCAGCTCGTACATCATACCCACTGCAGGTATGAGGAATATGTACACTTCGGGATGGAACGTAAACCAGAACAGGTGCTGGTACGCTATGGGGTCTCCACCCATTGCAGGGTTGAAAAAGCCAGACACCCCAAGCCTGTCTGTGTACAGCATTATGAGGGCAGCTGCAAATGTTGGGATTGCGACGATTATCATGAGCGACGTTACAAGCGTTGACCAGACAAAGAGCGAAGTCTTCATCAGAGGGAGGTCTGGGTGCTTCATTCTCAGGATGGTCACGATAAAGTTGATCGCTCCTAGAATGGACGAAATGCCAAGTATCTTTAAGCCAAAGATCCACATTTCTGCCGCAGGACCGGGAGCTCTAATGATCGAATAGGGCGGGTAGGCATTCCAAGTGGTGTCTGCAAAGCCAAGCCATATGAGCGCCATGCCAACTGGAATCATCCAGAACGCAACTGCATTCAGCTTTGGCCATGCCATGTCTTTGTACCTGACCATGATCGGGATCAGGTAGTTGCCAATGCCGGAAGCAAACGGGATGAGCCACAGGAACAGCATGTTTGTGCCGTGCACTGTAAATATTCTATGGAAAGTGTTAGAGTCAGGAATGATGTTAATGGCATCGCCCGGCAGGAAAAGCTCTGTGCGTATCGCAATTGCCAAAGCGCCACCGATGATAAAGGCAGTCAGAGACAGGTAGACGTACAGCAGGCCGACATCAGTATGGTGAGTTGAAAAAAGGATCTCCCACATTGGACGGGGTTTTTTAACCTCTAGCACCAACTCGCATCCATCCCTCTTATTGCCCGTACATGGAATGCTATATCAATAAAAGCATTTTGTTTTTAGCATTGCCTGCAAAACTAATGATGAATGACGGAGGTTTATGAAAAGTGACTTTTGTAAAAAATTAGTGGGCAGTAAAAGCAAGTAGGGGGATTTAGCTTGCCACGGCTGTAGCGCCTTTTGATGGCGCCTCTACCGCAGCACTGGTAATGTTGGCTTCTCCCTCTTCCCCGCTTGGCTCTTCGACTATCAGCGTACCCCTCATCTGGTAGTGGGATAACCCACAATATTCTCTGCACTGTATGAGGTACTCACCTGATTGGTCGGGGACGAGCCATATTGTGTTGATCCTGCCAGGAACTGCATCCATCATGATAGCAAAGTCAGGTATGTTGAACGAATGTATCACGTCAACTGATGTTATCTCGAATCTGTAGGGTTGGCCCTTGACTAGGTGGAGTTTGCCTATTTCTCTTGTGCCGTCTTCGTATTCGAAGGTCCAGACCCACTGCGCTCCGGTGACCTTGATGGTCTCGGCATCTTCCGGAGCATGTTCTAGCAGTCTCTCAATGTTCCACGCGTCTGCACCAACATAGACGAGAATAGCGATAACGACTCCGACGTACACCCATTCAATTGTTGCATGGCCCATTAGTGATGAGCACCTCCTCCTGTTCTGGCAGGAGTAATATCTCCTCTATTCTTTGGATGCGACTCGCGGAAGCGCCACACAACGTAGAATATTGAGCCCATCACCACTGCGCCGATGACAAATGCTACGACCATGAGCCTGTAGAACAGCGCCCAGATCTCTACCCTGTGCAGAATATATTGCCCGGTTTCTTCCTGTGCAAAAGCAGAGTTGATGCCAAGAAAGAATACGGCAACAACGGGAATCAGGATCAAAATTGTCGCTGAATGTGAAACCATTCTATCGCGTCCCTTTTTCTGTTATCACTCGTTTTCCAATGTTATTTAAGGTTTTGCAAATCGGCGGCTTTGTGTAAAAAGTAGTAATCCACAAATCCATGATCATGCATTCAAACAGCTATCCGAACGTGAACCCATGACTTTTTAAACAAAGCCCAAATCGGCATTAATCATTTGGATAGCGGTGCATCGCCATCACGTTCACTCCTGAAAGCGAGTAGATCTTGCTTTCATGTTTTAGCACCGTGAGCGACGCGTTGCGTATATGCCACCGGTAAAGAGCCTCCGGCTTTAGGTCCAGCAGCGTAGCAAGGGCCGCCTTTATCGGGTCAAGGTGCGTGACCATGAGCACATTGCTGTCCTCGTACTTTTTCAGCACATCATCAAGGAGATTTTTTACGCGCTGCTTGACGGCAGAGAAAGGTTCGACACCAAAGCTATCAAGCACTGGGTCGTGCTCTGCATAGAACCTCAGGAACAGGTCGCCATATTTAGTGGTCACCTCTTCGTAGTTCATGCCGACGAGTTTGCCCAGCTCGATTTCATACAGCCGCTCATCTATCTCATAATCCATTCCAAGGGTTTCGCATACTATTTGCGCCGTTTCCACCGCCCTTATCACGGGCGAGGCATAGATCTTGTCTATTGGGATGCTCTTTAGCTGCTTGGCGGCGTCAGCCACCTGCTGCCTGCCCTGAGACGTCAGATGTGACTCGATATGCCTGCCCACAAGGATCCTGCTGACATTGTTCTCTGCCTGCCCATGACGCATAAAGATGACTAGTGGCAATTGCTGAACCTGTGGACGCAAGATCACTTAATAATTTTTTAGATATATACCTGTTATAGCCAATGTAGCTTAATTTATTGTGTAAGTGCAAAACATAATATCGTACAACGAGCGAGAGGTCAGGCGCGGCGGCTCTAAAGAGGACGTCCGGCAGGGTTACAACGTCTGGATCGACCTATCTGATCCTACGCCAGCCGAGATCTGGAATGTCCAGCAGTCGTTCCACTTGGATAGCAAGGCACTTGAGGAATACTCTAACAAGTCCAAAAAGCCGCAGGTCAGGATGCTGGACACCCACGTCTTTACGCTTATGCTTGACATGAAGTACAGCGACGCGCAGACGCTCGTTACCGAAGGGATCTACATATTTCTTGGGCGAGGCTGGCTCGTTACCATTCACCCTTCAGCGGTGGACCTGACGAGCATTGTAAAGAGGATCCTTGAGGAAAAGAACCGGCCGCTGCTAGAGTCGTCAGTCGACGCCTTGTACTACAGCATCCTCTCAAGCATCGTTGACAAGTACGAGCAGCTGCTTACGGCGGTAGAGCTGAGCGTTGTGGACATGGAGAAGCGGTCGGTACACAAGCGGCCTTCAAAGCAGATGCTTGAGCACTTGGACGATTTGTCAAGGCAGATAATAGTGCTGCGCCGGCACTTTTGGCATATCCGGGATGTCATCAACTTTTTGATCCATGTCCAAGAAGAGCGTCCCGACATAAAATACCTGAAAATAGTGTATGATGACATTAACCAACTGATCAATCTTGTCGAATCGTACCAAGACACAGTGAACTCGACGCGCGAGCTATACATCGCAAACATTTCGCTCTTGATGAACGATACTGTCAAGACGCTGACCGTTTTCTCGGCTGTACTCCTTCCACTGACCTTCATCTCCAGCGTCTTTGGCATGAACGGGCTTGACCTGAATAACATCTGGCGCGTACCGTTTGGCTTTGTACTGGTGATGGCCATTATGGCGGCCTCGGCTGCAGCGCTGTTTGCGTTCCTGAAGGCCAAGCAATGGATTCTGGTCAGAGAAGACGCCAAGCAAGCCAATAAAAGGAAAAAACAAGGAGAAAGGTCGATGCAACGTTAATATCGTGATTGCCCGTGACTGCCACTATATGAAGATAGGCATAGTGGGTGGCACCGGCGGCATGGGTGAAGGCTTTGCGCTTCGCTGGTGCAAAAAGCACGACGTAATAGTTGGTTCAAGGGACGCCCAGAAGGCCAAAGAGGCCGCAGAAAACTATAGCAAGATAGCTAGGGAAGCCTTTGGGACAATCACAGGCAGTATCACCGGCGACGACAACATTGCGCTTGGCAAGGACGTTGATGTTCTAATACTTTCAATTCCGTATGAATTTATCGACGACACATGCGGCAGGCTGGTAGGCAAGATTCGCGACGACTGCGTTGTCGTGTCACCAATCGTGCCCATGACAAGGACCGATGCAGGATTTGTCTACATACCGCTGGAGCAGGGCAAAAAGCAGGCTGCAGAGATGGTTGCCGACAAGCTGCCTCCCAGATCAAGGGTTGTCTCTGCTTTCCACACGATATCAGAAGTGAAATTGAAAAACGTCAACCAAGGCCTTGATGCAGACACGTTCATCTGTGGCGACGATCAGGGCGCAATAGCAAAACTGACAGAGCTTGTTTCCGAGATCTCTGGCCTGCGACCGGTCTACCTCGGACCGCTCTCCCTAACGTATCAGGCAGAGATTCTGACTCCGATGCTGCTCAATGCAGCCAAGAAGAACAAGATGAAGAACCCAAGTGTGAAGCTGATCTGAGCGCAAACGTTATCAGCAATGCCTCCTTCCAGATATAATAATATAACATCGGCATGAGATGGAAAGAAGAGATCGGCGGCAGAAAGCGTGGGAGGAACTGGATGTCAGCAATGGGCATCCTCTTCATGGTCAGCGCTGCCATAATCCTGATAAGAAATATTGTGCTGTTCTACATTGATCATTCCATTGGCCTGGTTGAAGATCCTGCGCAATTGTTTCTTAACAACTTTGTAAATAACCAAGTCACAAACGAAAAGTTTGCGATTGCAATGATTGCCGCTGGATGTTTTTTGCTCTACTGGGGATTCTTTCGAAAAAATGAAGACTATGGGCCACCGGACGAACACGAATGGCGCAGACTCAACCGCTAGCACCATGTTTTAATAATCAAGCATCGAATAATGGCTTGATAGAAAATTGGGCCTGATGAACCGCTTTTCAGCCGTGATCAAGCAAAAGGTAAACACTCTCCTCGACAAGTTTGAAGATCCACGCGAAGCTCTGGATTATTCGTATATCAGGCAACTGGAAATGCTTAACAAAGTGCGAAGAGGCCTTGCAGAAATTATAACCTCGCGCAAGAGGCTGGAGATGCAAAAGTCAAAGCTGTGGGACAATATCCGGCTGCTGGATGAGCAGGCAAGTAGGGCGCTTGACGCCGGCAGGGAAGACTTGGCAAGGCTCGCGCTTGAGCGCAAGAACACTAACCTGCTCCAGATTCAGGACCTTGACAAGCAGATAGCAGAACTTCAGGAAGAAGCGCGCAAGATGGAAGAGGCTGAAAAGCGAATGGCAGTCAAGGTGGAGGAGTTCAAGTCAAAGAAAGAGGTCATAAAGGCTCGATATTCAGCTGCAGAGGCGCAGGTCAAGATAAAGGAGAGCGTCACTGGCATATCTGAGGAGATGGCCGATGTCGGCATGGCCATGAACAGGGCTGAGGAAAAGACTGAGAGCATGAGGGCCAAGGCCCAAGCGCTGGATGAGATGATAAATTCAGGAGTTCTTACAGATTACACATCAAACAAGGATGAAATTGAGAGAGAATTAGAAAAAATTACAGTACAAAATTCAGTCGAGGAAGAATTAGCAAAGTTAAAGTCAGAGAAGGAACGTAAAAAGAAGCAGCGAGTGGAGCAAGAAGCGCAACAATGAGTAGAAAAACGAAAACAAAAGGCAGGGCGGCCGCCAGCAAGCTCAAATCAAGAGCCAAATTGCGCGCCAAAAAAGCAGTTTCTGCACGAAAATCGTCTGCCAAAACACGTAAAAAGGCTGCGACTGCCAAGACAAAGGCGAAAAGCGCAAGCTCTGCTGGCAAAAAGATAGTCAGGATAATGGGCCACGGACAGTTCACCGTCGATGGCAAGATCCTGAAAAAGCTCAACGATATAGATAACGATCTGGTCAAGCTGGTCAGCACGGAGAGGTCCGACGATTCGGAATTCAAGAAAAAATTGACAGAACTGAACGACATGGTTGTGAAAAATGGCAAGCCACTGGATCCACATGAAATAATCAAGTCCGATATCATACTGCCAAGTGCGGACCTTTCAATAGACGAAGCAAAGAGGTTGTTCAGAGGAGAAGGCGTTATCCCTGAGATCTGAGGGGAAGGTCCCATAGCGGGTACCAAAGGGTCATGTCTTTTTCAAATGGCATTTCTTCGCCTATCGCCGACATCATCTTCATTTCTTGCTCGATGTTCCTTGTTTTATTGCCAGTCGGGACGAATGGGTAAAAGTTGTTGCGCCGGTAGTTGTATATCAGATATTGCTGCTGGCCACCATGCCGCTCATTTGCAAATTCAAAGACGGCCGCCAGCAGTTGATCTGAAAAGCCTCTTTCTTCGACGATGTCGCCTGTAGCTGTCAGGCCGGCCAAAAGATCCTCTATCCTCTTGCCTTCGAACACTACCCACATGTAGCCGTACGAGTCTGTGACTGTGCGGAAAGCAAGGTCGAACTCGGGCTGCAGGGAGCTGAGGAAGCGCCTGATGTCCTGCTCCATTTCGTAAAAGAATGTGCCGCTGACTGTCTTGAAAGTAAGGGCGCATCTGCCAGTCACCTTGAGCCCCAGCTTCACCTCTAAGGTAACATGGATTGAAGAGATGGAGAACAATATTTCAGAATCGGCTTTTGATAAGCGCTTGCTATTGATGATATTGTCGCGTATCCTCTTGAAAAAGCTCAGCTCATGGCAGCCTCCATTTCCATGAGCTTTTTCACCCGCTGGTCGACAGGCGGGTGTGTCGAGAATAGGCTTGCAAAGGCGTCGCCAGAAAGGGCAGGGATAATAAAGAACGCATTCATGCCCTCGACCTCACGCAGATCTCTTGTAGGTATCCGCTTCATCTTGCCGCTTATCTTGAGCAGTGCGCTTGCTAGCTTGCTGGGCTTGCCAGTCATGAGCGCGCCGTCCCTGTCTGCCACAAATTCCCGGTAGCGCGATATCGCCCTTATTATCAGAAAACTGACAAACCAAGTGATTATTGCGACGATCAGTACGAGTGCCAAGCCGCCTCCGCTATCTCTGTTGCGCCCGCCGCCGTACATGCCTCCAAACATGCTAAACCTCATCAGATACCACGCTACGGTAGAGAAAAGGCTTGCTAGCGTTAGCACCAGCACGTCCCGGTTCTTGATGTGCGCCAGCTCGTGCGCAATGACAGCCTCCAGCTCCTCGGTTTCAAGCTGGTCCATCAGGCCGAGTGTCACCGCAACAATGGAGCTCTTGGGCGTCTTGCCTGTCGCAAACGCGTTTGGGATCTGGGTGTTGACCACGGCGATTCTAGGCTTGGGCAGGTTGTTCCGCGCCACAATACGTTCCACCAGATCGTGCAGCTCAGGGAACTGTTCCCTGCTCACTATTTTTGCGCCCGTGCTCCAAAGCACTATCTTGTCAGAAAAGTACCACTGCGCCAGTATCATGATGCCTGCAATGACAGCTATAGGTATGGCGCCAAAGCCAACATAGGCAAGCACGCTCAGAAATATGATGTATAGTATCGTAAGAACTGCAAAACTGACAATTATCCTTGCTGTAAGGCCATTGTCCCTCTTTTTCCAGGGAGCCTTTTTCGTATACACAATGAAATAAGGTCGTGATCGTCTTATAATGATTTATGCATGGGCGTATCCCTCTGCATGCGCATGTTTTCACTGTAGCATGTGGAAAAGTGATACATTATGTATCATTTTAAGCACGAAAAACTGATGCAATTTATACGCATGCTTCCAGTCGAGCCAGAATTAGTTCTTATATACTGGATACGTACGCGGCCCAGTCGCGATCATGCATCATTTTCCTTCAACGAGCCTTCTTAATGATTCTGCAATTTGGGCTGTAGCTCCTTTCCACATTTGAGTCATTTCTGCTTCGAGAGCAGAGTTGATGATGTCAAATTCGGACTCCCACATTATTACAGATCCGTCGCCGTATTGCTTCACGGCGAAAGTGCCGCGGTTATTCTTTATCCTTTGCAGTCGCTCAATGGTATAGCTGTATGATCGCTTTTCACTGGAGTACTCAATTATTTCTTCATGCTGGATGTGCCCATCGGCGAAAGTACATATTCGCTTTTTGTTTCCTTCAATTTTCACGCCGGTAATCCTCGGGATCCACCTGTTTACTCCTGCAAGATCGCCAACAATTGCCCATGTCTTTTCAGGAGGCGATTTGACCTTTATAATTTGGCTAAATTTTGGCATAACGTTTTTTGCGCATTTGGATCTTAATGTTGGTAAGAGTACTTAAAAATCAGAAAGTGAAGCACAAGTTAGTAAATACAGTTTTGTTAACTCATATTTTCTGAGTAGATATAAAAACAGTTAAACCAGGTCCAACAAGAGATATGGAGCTAGAATCGCGTGCATCTTAAGCTTTCAAGCGGTGTCCTGTTGATAACGCGTTCAGGATCATTGGAAAAAAGTTTACTGTGCTAATTCTACGAAACATGATTTACAGCAAGCAAAAGCACTTCAACGAATTCCTGAATTCAATCGAAGGGATCAATCTCAATACCCTTTCTACGCGCCTCCGGGAAATGGAAAAGAATCAGCTCATTGAACGGAGAATCTTCCATGAAATTCCTGTCAGGATCGAATACACGCTTACAGAAAAGGGAAAAGACCTCATTCCAATTATTGAACAGATGGGGGCATTTTCGATGAAGCATGCCCCGGAAATATTCAAGAACAGCAAGGCATCTTCGTTCCAAGAGCTTTGCGGCAGAGATCCGGCTTCGCTCTAGTAGCTACTTAACCTGCTTACGGATCAATCACTTCCCCGTTTATTAGGTGCCAATAATTCTTACGATTTATAGGAAAAGCACTTGAAACCGTAAAAACCGCTTCTACGATGTAACTGAGAACAAAAAAGGCAGGGGCCTTGAAACTATACATGCCAAGGACATGACGTTTGCCGGGCCGCTCATGAAGACCTCCGGAGCGCATGATTATATCTATTCTACAGAGCAGCTCCTACAGATGGATATCGCTACTCCTGACGGAGGGATGATAACCATTGAAATTACTGACTTGATCCAAGTTGCCAACGGCAAGGCGGCGAAACAGAAAATCTATTACGACCCGCGGGAATTTGCCAAGGCATTTGGGATGGGATGATGGTTTCCAATGAGCAACTGGCCAGCAAAATTCGCGCCCTGACAAAATACAAGGGCCTGAGCGAGAAAAAGATGTTTGGCGGAATAGCGTTCATGCTCAACGGGAACATGTGCTTTGGTACGATCAAAAATGACCTTGTAGTCCGCGTAGGTCCCGAGCGCTACGAAGACGCGCTCACCACGAAGGCCAATGGACTTCACGGGCCGGTCGATCAGGGGATTCGTGTTCGTCGATCAGAACGGATGGTCAAAAGACGCAACTCTCAAAAAATGGCTGGACATGGGCATCGACTATGCCTCTTCGCTTCCAAAAAAGCGATAGCAAAGTGGTAAGGTAATGCTTACTTTGAGAGATTATACTGACCGAGTCAGCAAATAGATACTACTTGGTTTATTAGATGCACCATATCACAAAAGGACTTGTGGATTTCTTGCACCTGATGCAATCCGTGGAATTTCGGAGCCGAGCTCAAAATAGGTTGTTGATAATATAAAGTGGATAGCATAGAAAAACAACAAGGTATAAGCCGTCTGGCATGGAGGACACTCATCATTCTGAGCAGCCTGGGTCTCATTGTCATGTTTGACGAGACAATGATACTGCCAGCCATTCCGGATTTCATCCGCGATTTCAACATCTCATATAGCACTTCCTCGTGGCTGCTTTCAGCTTATGTAATTGCGGCGGCTGTAATGACGCCGATTGGAGGCAGGCTGTCAGACATCTATGGTAAGAAAAAGATACTACTCATAGTAATGGGAGTTTACGCAGTAGGTCTCCTTGCAGGACGCTTCGCCACCAACATCGAATTCATGATTGCAGCGAGGGCTGCGCAAGGCATCGGGATGGCCATGTTCCCTATTGCCTTTGGAATCATCAGAGAAGTATTTCCAGAGAAAAAACTTTCAATCGGCCAAACGATATTCAGCTCTACGTTTTCCGGCGGAGCCATTATCGGCTTGGTAGGTGGCGCGGCAATAATTCAAAACTTTGGGTGGCCGGCAACATTCTTAGCTATTTTGCCCGCCGCAATAGCGCTTTGGTTTGTAATAGCAAGATACGTACACGTTCCTAGCCAAGCAGCAAGAGCTGAAGCGGGACACCAGCCAAACGACCGCACAATCGACATAAAGGGAACGCTGATGCTTGCCGTTACAATAATTTCATTTCTGGCAGGCATCACCTTCTTGGAAAGCCATGATTCCAGCGCTTGGTACACGATTGCAGGCCTCTTTGCCACTTCAGCAGCTTCACTTGCAGCGTTTATCGCCATTGAGAAAAGGGTGCCTTCGCCTTTGCTTGATCTCAAGCTAATGACCAACAAAAGCTTCCTCCCTCCAACCATCATCCTGATGCTGATCTTCATGTCGATCTTTATGGTGTATTTGACGATCCCCATCTTGGTGAGAAGCCCTGAGCCATTGGGATTCGGAGGCGATGCAGTAGCTGTCGCAAGCGTTCAACTGCCCTTCATGGTCGTGCTATTGATCGGGACAGTCATGTCTGGCTTTATACTGAACAAGATCAAAAACACAAAGCTGACGCTGATCGGCACCTTGATTAGCGCCGCCGGGTTCTTTATCCTGCTCATGTTCCATTCGACCGAAGGGATGGTTTCGTTTGGGCTTGCGATACTTGCAACCGGGCTTTCGCTTTCAATCACCGGCGCGTTTAACGTGATACTCCTTTCCGTGCCGATGCAAATGACCGGGATTGCCCTTGGAATGACGCTGCTCCTCAACCTAGTCGGACAGTCGGTGGGGCCGGCCGCTGCCGGCATACTCCAGCAGATGTACCGGGGAACTGTGGAGGGAGTAGATAGACAATTCCCGACGCAGGACGCGTACAACCTGATATTCATTACAGCTGCCATCATCTCGTTAGCCTCGGTCGCTATGTCGCTAGCTGTGAACAGGAGAAAGGCAGTCCCGGTAATGGTTCCAAAGGGCGCGCCGCCACCAAAAAAAGACGAAAAAAGTTAGCTAGCTAGCCTGCTTGCTGTTTACAAAACGCTCTAGCTTATCCATCGCCTTTTCCAGCATTTCTTCTGGCGGAAGATAGACGATCCTGAAATGACCCGCTCCATATGCAGAGCCAAAGCCAGAGCCGTGCACTGTCAAGACTCCCGTGTTATTCAACAGGTCGATCACAAAATGCTGATCGTCCTTCCAGCAGTGACCAAGGTTGATCTTGGGGAATACGTAGAATGCCCCGCGCGGAACCCTACACTGCATCCCCATCGCGTTGAGGCGCTTGACCACATAATCGCGCCTTGACCTAAGCTTTTCGACCATTTTTGGAATGTGGGCTTGCGGCCCCCTGAGCGCCTGGACGGCTGCGATCTGCACTGGCAGGTTGGCAGCTATTCGCACGCGTGCAAGCTTTGGTATATCTTCCCTGAGTCCTGCCAACTTCTTGGAGCTGCTGTTCATGGCTATGTAGCCGCAGCGCCAGCCAGTCATCAGATATGCCTTTGAAAAGCCGTTGAGTAGGATTACAGGGGCATCCTTGGCGACCTTGCCGATGCCGGTGAACTGGGAATCAAAAACGATCTTGTCGTATATCTCGTCGCAGATGACGTAGAGGTCGTGCTCTGTCGCAATGTCTACCAGCTGCTGCAGGCTCTTTCTATCAAAAACCTCTCCTGTTGGGTTGTTTGGGCTGATTATGCACAGTGCCCGCGACCTCGGCGTTATCTTTGATCTGAGGTCTTCAAGATCGGGCCTGCCGTCTTCGTACAGCTTGAACTCGACCGGTTTTCCGCCGTAAAATTTTGCATACGACGAGTATGGCGGGTAGTAGGGTCCCGGCATCAGCACTTCGCTGTTCGGGTCGACAATGGATGCCATCGTCATATCGAGCCCTTCGGACACGCCGTTTGTGACAATGACATCGTCTTCGGTGACGTCTAGCCCCTTTTCGGACTCTTTCTCTACAATCGCCTGTCGGAGCTCCGGCAGTCCCTCAGAGTCGGTGTAATAGTTCTCGTCGCGCGTGACTGCATCGACCAGCGCCTTCTTTATGTGCTCGGGCGTCTTGAAGTCAAACTTGACAGGGTCGCCTATGTTAAGGTAGATTATCTCCTTGCCCGATGCCTTGTATTTTCGCGCATAGGCAGTGATGTCGCGTATGGCATACTCCACGCCGTGCGTCCTATCAGATACCTTCAAGCCAGACACCTACAGGGGAATTTGACCGAGATAAAATGTTATGTCTGCGCAATAAAACAGTTTTACATAAAATCTGGACAATAAATTTAAAGCCTGTCTCGCATGTCTGCTCCTTGCAGATGGTTGCCAATTATGACGAGGTAATGAAACTGGCGCTAGAGCGTGGGTTTTACTTTCCTAGTTGCGAGATTTACTCTGACGCCCCCGCCGGATTCTGGGAATATGGGCCGACAGGCGTCAACATGAAGAACAAGTTTGTCGAGCTGTGGCGGCGCGAGCTGGTACGGCGCGACGGCATGATGGAGATCGACGGGTGCCAGATAATGAGCAAGAGTGTCTTTGTCGCATCTGGCCACATCAGCAACTTTACCGATCCTATTGTAAAGTGCACAAAATGCGGATCCACCTTCAGGGCGGACCGCTACATCACTGAAAAGACGGGCGAGAACGTGCCTGAGAGGATGGCAGACGAGGAGATAAACGCGCTGATCAAAAAACACAATTTGCGCTGTCCAAACTGCAAGGGCGAGTTTGGCGGGGTAAGCAGGTTCAACATGATGTTCAGGGTCGGCATCGGCCCGGCGGCCGAGGAGGCGTACCTGCGGCCGGAAACGTGCCAGACCATATTTGTCGACTTTGCGCGTGTCTTCAAGACAATGCGCGGCCGCCTGCCCCTTGGGATCGCGCAGGTAGGCAAGAGCTTTAGGAACGAAATCGCGCCAAGGCAGAGCCTGCTCCGGTTGAGGGAGTTCTACCAAGCAGAGATCGAGGTGTTTTGCAACCCAAACAGGCTGAATGAGATGCCTAAGTTCGAGGAAGTAAAGAACACCTTCCTCAGGATATCATCGCATGATGGCTCGGCGATCACAGAGGCAACGGCCCAAGAAGCGATCGACAAAGGCCTGATACCAAACAAGCTGGTCGCCTACTACCTTGCACTCTTGATAGAATTCTACGACAAGACCGGAATAGACGTAAAGCGCAGCCGTTTCCGCCGGCTGTCAGACGAAGAAAAAGCCTTCTATGCCTCGGTCGCGTTCGACTTTGAGGTAGAGACCAGCATAGGGTGGCTTGAGCTTGTAGCCTGCAATTATCGCTCTGACTATGACTTGAAGGGACACGGGGCAACAAGCAAGCAGAACTTGGAAGTTGTAGACCCGGCGGATCAGACTAAGGTGCTGCCACATGTGTTTGAATTGTCGATGGGAATCGACAGGAGTATATACACCATCTTGGAGCACTGCTACTATGAAGACGAGCAGCACGACGATAGGGTGGTCTTGAAGCTCAAGCCATATCTAGCACCTATTCTTGTGGGCGTACTACCTCTGATGACAAAGGACGGGCTTGACGAAAAGGCGCGCAAGATCCATTCAGACCTGAAATACGATTTTGACACCTTTTACGATGAATCTGGGTCCATAGGCCGGCGCTACCGCAGGCTTGAAGAGGTGGGCGCGCCGTTTGCGGTGACGATCGACCAGACAACTATGCAGGACGACACCGTGACTGTAAGGCACAGGGACACGATGCAGCAGGAAAGGGTCAAGACATCAGAACTGCGCCAATACATGCAGAACGCGCTTGACGCAGCAAGAAATTAAAATCGCAAGCGGGCAAAAAAGGTGCTATGAAGGGCCGAAAGAGCATAGCGTCGGGCGACGAGGTGCCGACGGAAAAGTGGCTTGTCGCCTACCGGAACCCCACTTCAAAGAGGCACCCCGGAGGCTCTGTCTTTATGCGCCAGTTCTACGCCCCCGGCTACTACGAAGCCTACGACACGGTCCTGACCCATGCTGAAAAGATGAATCTTGAAGTGCTGTGGTTCCGTGAAAAGCGATCCTGCGAACCCTTCCTCAACCGCGACTTTCCCGAGCTGGAAGCAATATGCACCTACTGCAACAAGAGATTCAACCACACAGAGCCGGTGCCGTGCAGCCACGAAGGCTGCAATGCAGAGTTTTGCTCAAGGGACTGCATGTCCGAGCACAGGGCTATGCGGCACAGAGGAGCTAGCTAGCGAAGGCCGATCATCGCTTTGCCAGTTCAAGCGTCACCATGCGGATCCGCTCCGGGTCTCCCCTGAACTGGTCAAGACAGCGTGACGAATATTGTGCTGGTGCGCCTTCATGCTGTTTTGTCAGATCAAACCCTATAGAGAGAAAGCTTGCCCTGAGCCAAGCGACCCATTTTACATACGCCTCGTCGCTCACAGGCCGCAAGAGCTCATCGGTAATTTCTGTGACAAGCTCGAGTGTCCCGCTCGGTTTCAGCTTTGAATAAACTTCTTTGTAGAATGGCTTCCACCTGCCCTCCTTTTTTTCGTCAATAAATTCCGGGTCTGGCAGCACTGCGATAAAGCGGTCGACAGACCCATCCGGGAACGTTGGGACAATGTCTTCAAAAGAGCCAGATAAAATGATCACGTTAGAAAGTGCGATACTAGATTGCGCCTGCTTACACTGTGCATTATCAAGATCGATGCCAACATATAGCGAACTACTGTCATGCTTGGCAAGGGCTTCAAGCAGCCTGCCGTCCCCCATCCCAAGTTCCACTATTACTCTGGGATAGGAGGAGGCGAGCTTATCAAGCATCAGGCTTTAAGCAGCTCGGCTTCAAGCAACTGCTGCACCAGCTGGACTACTTCCTGCTCGACCTGCTGCCTGGGCATACCAAGCTTTGCCGAAAACTGGTCGGTTAGCTGGTTTATTGTCTTGGTGCCGTCGCAAGTGTTCCAGAACTCTACTATTGCCTCGTTTACCATGAACCCTTGATCCTTGTCATTTGCAAGGATCAGCGAGCCGTCCTCCTGCTTTGCAAACTTGCCCATCTTGAGAGGCTTGCTCTTTTCATAATCGATCTGAAAGCGGAGCCTGGGCTTGCCAAATCCGAGCTTTTCGCGAACATCAGGGTTCATCTTTTCAAGCGTCCATGGCGGGTCCCACACGATCTCGACATTGATGTTGCCGATACCGTTTATCTTGCTGACATAGCGCTTGACGTCGCTTACCAGAGTATCGTGAAGAGGACAGCCTCTAGTGGTCATGGTCATCTTGATGTCCACATCCTTGCCGCTAGCGACCTTGACACCATAAATGAGCCCAAGGTCGACTACATTGACCGGTATTTCCGGATCCATGCATTTTTTCAGGGCGTCGTAAACCTGAGCCTCTGTGACTGTCTGCTGTTGTGACATATGTGGCCGTGCAGTATGTGGGCAAAAACACGATAAATACTTTATCCGTAGAGGCTAGGCTAGCCTAACAGCGCCTTTAGGTTCTTCTCAAACGGCGGCGTGAGCACCCCACGCTCGGTGATTATGCCTGTAATGAGCTCAGGAGGAGTCATGTCAAACGCCGGGTTGAACACCCTCACTCCCTTGGGCGCGACCCTCTTTTTGCCCACCCTGACAACTTCATCGACCGACCGCTCTTCAATGACAACGTCTTCAGGGTTGCTCTCAAAATCAAACGTCGACAGCGGAGCTGCAACATAGAACGGGATCTTGTGCTTGTTTGCAAGGATTGCCACCTGATAAGTGCCTATTTTGTTGAACACGTGACCAGTGCGAAGGACTCTGTCTGCACCAACGATCACCCGCCTGATCGCGCCCCTTGCCATCATATGGCCCACCGCAGTATCGGGTATAAGGCTGACATCTATTCCGTCGTGCTGTAGCTCAAACGCTGTAAGGCGTGAGCCCTGCATGACCGGCCGCGTTTCAGTTGCGATGACGCTCAGGCGCTTGCCAGATTCCCTTGCCGCTCGAATTACTCCAAGTGCAGTGCCATAGGCAACCGTTGCAAGTGAGCCGGCGTTGCAGTGAGTGAGCACAATGTCGCCGTCTCTGAACAGCTTGGCGCCGTTAGCGCCCATCTGCCTGTTTGCATTGATGTCCTCGTCAGACATCTTGAGAGCCTCATCAAACACAGCTTTTTTCGCTTCCTGCAGCGTTTTCGCCTTCTTTGCCCTGCCCATCACGCGCTCTAGCGCCCAGAACAGGTTGACGGCAGTTGGGCGCGTAGCCCGCAGCACCTTGAACGCGGTGTCAAGGTCTGTCATGAGCTCTGGCAGAGTCTTGGCCTTGCTCTGCTGGGCCGCAAGTGCAAGCCCAAAGGCAGCAGTAACGCCGATGGCAGGCGCGCCCCTCACTACAAGCTTTTTTATCGCTTCGGCCACCTCCCGATAGTCCTTGCACTTTACATAGACCAGCTTGTTCGGAAGCTTCGTCTGGTCAATGAGCACTACGGAATTATTCTCCCAAGCGACCGTCAGCAAAAGGTCCAGATTGCGGGGCAAACATCTGAAAATCTTTTTTCAGGCGGTATTAAACCTACCTAGGCTTGCCGATCGCAGCAAACCTACCGCTTGCAAATCTTGATCCGTCAAGGATTCCACGGCCGTCGTACACCGGCGCTCCGCCTAGCTCCCGCTGCGTCAGGCTTCTATACTCCGGGTGATCCGAAACCAGCATCACGAGGTCGGCACCCTGCACTGCCTTTGAGAGGTTCGAAGTCAGCATGACATCCTGCGGCAGGGCAGGATCGCTTGCTACAAGCGGGTCGTGCACGCGGATCTCTTTTACTTTCAGCTTTTTCAGCTCTTCAATTATCTTGTATGTGGGCGACAGCCGGGTGTCAGATACGCTGCCCCTAAACGCAAGCCCCAACAGCGTGACTGTCGACTGTGAAACGCTCGCTCCCTCAAGCAGTTTCATCGCTTGGTCAACACAGTAGGCAGGCATCGAGTCGTTGACATTCCTCCCAAGCCGGGTGATGTTGCATTCGACTTTGTTAATGTCGGCAGTGTGCAGCACAAAATGCGGGTATACCGGTATGCATGCGCCGCCCACGCCGGCTCCCGGCTTGTGTATATGGCAGAATGGTTGCGAGTTGGCGGCTTCCCTTGCCTCCCAAAAGTCGACTCCTACTTTTTCGCAGAACTTGGCCATTTCGTTTGCAAGCGCAATGTTGACGTCGCGATAGACGCCTTCGAGAAGCTTCTCCGTCTCTGCCGTCCTCATACTGCTCATCTTGATCACGCCTTTTTTGGCGACAAGCGAATAAAGCTTGCTTCCAATTTCTAGGCTCTTTGGACCAGCGCCTGCAATAACTGCAGGATACCGTTCTTCAATGTCCTCGATCGCCCTGCCTTCGTAGATCCTCTCCGGGTTGTATACCATATAAAAGTCCCACTCGGCCTGCAGCCCGCTCTCCTTTTCCAGTATTGGCAATACTACATCTTCTGACGTGCCAGGCGGCACGCTCGGGTTGAGCGAGACAACATCGCCCTTTTTCAGCCCGCGCCCGATCGCAGATGCGACCTGCTTTACTGCGGCAAGATCTGCAGAAAACGAATCGGTGAGCAGCACCGGGACACATATCAATTTGAAGTGAGCGTCCTGCGATGCCTTGACTGGATCATCGTAAACGTAAAACCTCTTGTCCTTGAGGCCCTTTGAAAATGCCTCGTTCACCCCCGGCTCTGGCACGTGGGTCTTGCCCTTCTTTGCATTTTCTAGCACTCTTGGGGACTTGTCGACCCCGATGACATATGCTCCTGCCCGGAGCCACACTGAAGCGAGAGGAGACCCTACATGTCCAAGACCATAAACCGCGATTTTGAATTCGCCCGATTTGACTCTTCTTGCGAGGTCCGCTTTGCTGTTGTACTTGGTCGCCGAGACCGTCTTGGCTTTGCCCCCCTTCATGGTGCGCTAACATATGGTTTCTGTTCATATATTAGAGTTGATTATTTTAGCGTCTCGTAACAGGTTAAATTTCCGAAGCTTCCAATTCCGCATGATTGCCCAAGGTTCCAACAGCGGTCATCAAGTTCGCCGATAGCATCCCACACCCCGTAGCATTGATCGGATGCCGCACATCGGAAACATCACTTGACTGCTGCGAGTACGATCTGGTAGTGTTTGCGCCAGAAAACCAGAATAATAACAGAGTCGTGCAGGTGGATGGCCTTGCAGTAGAGCTTGTGCATTTTACCGGGCCGGTGAGAAACCATGTTGTCGAGCTGGGCAGCATGACAGTGCTCAAGGACACCAAGTTCATTCTATCATCAATAGCCAAGGACATTACGCCGACAAAATACAGCAAGGCGCTGGCAGCCGCCGGCAGAAAATCGCTGATAAGCTCGCTCTTTTGCCAGCAAAAAATGAAAGAGGCCAAGCACCCAGCGGTGGCCGCAATGTGGCTCAAACTCGCCGCCTACGATTTCATGGGAGGCATGCTTGCCCTGTCAGGCGGTAGGCCGATGCCACTACACGAGTTAGAGCAGGCAAGGCAGGCTGATGATGCCAGTGGCATGGCAGAAGGGGTGGAGGTTGCGCTTGAATGCATCGGGATAGAGCGTGCCACTCGGCCGGTGATATCGCGATCCATTGAAGCCATCAAAGAGCTAAAATCAAAAGACTATGACAGGGATCTTTTTGTTTCTAAAGTGGACTACTTACTTGGCCGCAGCATGCTGGCCGACTGCTACTACTATGTCGGTAGGGTTGCAGCAAAAAATCTTGCAGGCAGGAAGGACCTATTTCATAACCAGTATGCAAAGTTAGTTCAGCTTGCGCTGGACTTGTCCAGTGATGTACAGCATCTTGAAAAGATGCAAAAGCGCCTCTTTAGGGCCGCTAACAGTGGCCTGAAGGGCTGCTGATTATTACTTTATTACTACTACTTCCGCCTGACGGTGAGCACCGGTGGCGCTTCGACTCTGCCACTGGTTCTGGCTCGAAGCTTCGCCTTGTACTTCAGGTTCCTTGGCTTTGTCCTAAGACGATAGCCGCAACATGGGCACCACAAGCCATCCCATTTGATGAATATCTCACAAATCTGGCATCTCTTCTGTCCGCTTGCGTACCGGCCTGAGCCGACTGGCTTTTGAGCCTTGTGACGGATGCATATACCTTTACAAGTCATCTGCATAACGAGACAGGAATTTTCTATTTAATACTTAGTAATAATTGATCATGATTGGTAAGCAATGATTGTAGAAAAGATAAGAAAAAAGGCTTGTAGCCTTTTAGCGTACGTTTATGCTTTTTGCGTGGAACGTCTCGTTCATCGTCAGGTATTCTTCGATCTTCATCTTGACGTCGTCTGGCTCAGTGTCGTCCATTCCTGAAAAGCCAGCCTTGAACGAGATCTTGTTGCCTGAAACGTTCACGTCTGAAATCTGCATATCTGCATAGACGTTGGCAAGCTCATTAACCCATTCCTTGGCTTCATTCGCATCTATTCCTGACGTGTCGATATTCACGTTTAACATTTTGGTCATCCGAAACCACCTACAACGCAATTCATACCGGCATTAATAAAGTTGACGCACAGTAGGCAAGCGGGCAGCGCCGGTGAATTTAAACGGCACGCTTTTTTAACATATAAAGGCGATTATTCCTTCTTTTCCTCAAAGCCCCAGTACTTTGTCAGCTCTTTCTCGAACGCAGAGAACTGGTCGTCGTTCAAAAAGTCGCCGCAGTTCTTGTGGTTTGCAACGACCTTCATCCCGACTGTCTTGAATTCTACCTCATAGAATGTGACCTTGGGGCAATTGCACATTTGTGTATAGAAACTCTTCCTCTGGCTCTACTTATTTGTTTACCTGTAGAATAAACATTTATCAGTTCCCATATTCCTATTTTCATTAATGAGTTATAGATTTCTCGCCTTTGCGTTGGTAGCTTTGATGCTTGTGTTCGGAGCATCATCAGTTGCCTTGAGCGGTAGCGCATATGCGCAACAAGACGATCTCTGGTACCCTGGCGAAGGTGTCAGGCAGGACATGTATGTGACATACAGGATTCAAGAGCTTGACACAGCCGATGGAGACCCTTATGTGATGACTCTATACTTTAAGGAGCAGCAAGATGGAGATTGGATCGTCCCGGCAGCCGTACAACATGGGAATAATGTCATTACCGGGATAATGAAGCTTTCCGACGGCATGTCCTATCTTGCAGGCGGAAGCCAAGTTCCTGCTGAAATGAACGATTTCATAGGCGGATACCAAGGTTCTCTGCACTGGCTAGACGCGTTCACTACAAAATCTGCGCCGCTATCGCTGACGGCAGGCTCATGGGGTAAAATTGCCGCGATTGGAGGCGAAGAGATCAGACCACGTGGTGTGGAAAAAGTAGCGTTTGAAGGTGCACAGGATCTGTGTCAAGCAGATTCCTGCGATGCTACGCTTGTCATGTGGCATAAAGGCGTTGACAACAAGATATGGATCGTAAACGGGTTCCCATTCCCTGTCAGGGCAGATACCTTTGCAGAGGATGCAACGGGATCTGAAGTGACCCAGTTCAGATTTGAGCTGCTAGAGACCGGCACGGGCGAGCCCCCAGGACTCAGCGGATCTGGAGCGGCACAAAAGCCGCCAATAGAAAAGAGGACCCACAGCGGATATTACATTAGGCTGGAATGGACTCCAGAAGAAATCCAGCCAAACAACGATGTAAGCTTGGGAATCTCGATGTTTGATGCGCAGAAGTTCCCGTTGCTGGATGTCAGGTACGACCTCACGATAAAGGACTCTAGCGGACAGGTGATTCAGGAGCTCAAGAACCAGGTGGCAGAGCTGGGCACTGCAACGCATCAAGTCAACTTTAACGGCACAGGAACGATGATGGTCACAGTTACGATCACTGCCTTTGGCGGCCAGACTACGGGTCAGTTCGTTGAGGGCGCTGACTTTGGCATAGTAGTAGTTCCAGAATTCCCCGTCAGCGCCGCCATGGTCGCGGCAGCTGTGATCGGCCTCGTGGTCATCATCACCAGAACAAGAGGCACATCGATAGGCAGCAGCCTATTTGGCAACAAGGGTACTGCCTCTCCCTAACTTTTCCTTTTTTGATGACGAATTTCGTTTTTGCCAAGACTGCCCGCATGCCTGACAGCAAAATTTAAAAAGGCATATTCTGATTGTATAGCAAATGACACTACCAAAGGGATACGGAAGTGGTGGACGTAGAAGCGGTGGCGGTGGAGGCGAGGGTAGCCGCGATGACATCGAACGCATGATTGGCCGCAGAGTCGAAAACATGAATGGAATATACATACTCGGCTTTGCGCTGTGCTGGGCTGCAACCGCAGGCGGAGTCTATGTAGGCGTAGCCGTCTATCCGTGGGCATACCCGCTGCCAAGTGGCATTTACGCGCTTTCTGTCCTGACCGTAATTGAGGCGCTCGGGTTCTTCTTCATCATGAAGATAGCGCACGAGAAGCCTGCAAGAGCGTAAACGTCCTCTTTTTCCTCTTTTTGTTTTAATTTTTCACTCCTCAAGTTTTGCTTCCCTCCATACTAGCACATGCGAATTGCCATAGACAAGGGTTGTCGCTATGCGGAAAGCTCGAATTTCGCATGCGCCCGGGCATGGCATAAAATTTTATATACTACGTCTCTGTCTGGGTAGATAATGGTCTGGCTTAGACGTACAACGCACTACTTGTTCATAGTAGTGGTTGCTGTCAACAGCACACTGCTAACCATCAACGCAGGTGACTACATCTTCTACACGGACTGGATGTGGACCTCCTTCGTAGTATTCTCGATCTCCCAGTCTACAATGCTCGTAGTGGGCGCGATATACTACATGCTCTTCACAGGAGTACCAGGAACGGCCACATACTATGCAACAATCATGACAATCTACACCTGGGTTGCAAAGGGCGCATGGTTCGCACTCGGCTACCCGTACGACTTCATCGTGGTGCCTGTGTGGATACCTTCAGCAATGCTGTTGGATCTCACATACTGGGCAACAAGAAGGAACAAGCACGCTGCCATACTCATCGGCGGATCGCTGG
>FWPU01003879.1_pt1 | contig 36192 bp, 30 predicted proteins | sample 2228361 | NCBI WGS metagenome assembly FWPU01 (sample SAMEA103939777, study PRJEB20133) | metagenome
CGCACGCGCAATTTCAGTGGCCTGTGACAAGATGACAAAGTAGTATGGGTCCCTTCCAGTGAATCCTGGCAGCGACTGCTCTGCCCAGCATCCGGGCAATAGGCATCAATCTATTAAGCCGAGCCCCTGATTGCATAAGGTCAACCTTCCTTGTGGTGGCCAACAAACAATGACAGCGCACCTATACCCCCCAACAGGCGTATAATAAGAAAGGCCGCGTTTCGTGTCAAAAGGGCTTTACGCGCTCCTATCGCACGGGGGGCTTGGAGGATACCTTTCCTTCAAAAAAAGAAGGACGGTGTGTCCATCGTACACACCGTCCTCAAATGCGTGAACTCAGAGGCAGCCAAATGTTAGATCGATTCCTCTATGATCCTCATGCCATAGAATGAACGGTACACAAATGCAATCGCGATCAGGAAGAACACGCAGGCAAGCCCTAGCTTGAGTCCCTTATTGGACATGGTTACCGCGATCTCTGTAGCCAGGAGGCCGAAAAGGGTGGTGAACTTGATCACGGGGTTTAGAGAGACAGACGATGTGTCCTTAAATGGATCGCCAACCGTGTCGCCGACCACCGTAGCCTCATGCAACGGCGTGTTCTTCTGTTTGAGGTCCACCTCTACGATTTTCTTGCCGTTGTCCCAGCAACCACCTGCATTTGCCATAAAGATCGCCTGAAAGAGGCCGAAGAAGGCTATAGCAATTAGATACCCGATGAAGTAGTACGGATTGAAGAACGCTAGCCCCAGGGCCATAAAGAAAATGACGACGAAGATGTTGAGCATGCCCTTTTGAGCGTAAATCGTACATATCTTTACGACCTGCTTGCTGTCCGCAATCGATGCTGTTTCTTTGTCCAATTTTATGTGGTTTTTGATGAACACAACCGCCCTATAGGCCCCTGTAGCAACCGCCTGTGTGGATGCACCAGTAAACCAGTAAATCACACACCCACCGGTGAGAAGGCCCAGGACTATTTCAGGCTGAACCAGACTCAGCTTGGCGATTGCTCCACCAAAGAGTCGCTCCAGAAGTATGATGATGCCGAATACCATCGTTGTAGCTCCCACAACGGCGGTCCCGATCAGCACTGGCTTTGCCGTAGCCTTGAAGGTATTGCCTGCACCGTCAGCAGATTCAAGATACGTCTTTGATTCTTCGAAATTGACGTCCACACCATAATCCTTCTTGAGCTCTTTGGCGATATTGGGAAGGCTCTCAATTCTGGAAAGCTCGTAAATGGACTGCGCATTATCAGATACTGGACCATAACTATCTACAGCAATGGTCACAGGCCCCATACCCAGAAATCCAAACGCTACGAGACCAAAGGCAAATACTGGTGCAGCGAATACGAATTCTTCTGGCATTGCTGCAATGATCGACGGGTTCAGTGAGACGAGGTACGCGATCAACATGAGGGCCATGATGACCATTCCTTCCCAAAAGGCTGAGAAGTTACCTGCCACAAAGCCCGACAAGATATTCAACGAAGCGCCACCATGTCGTGATGCATTGACGACTTCCTGGCAGTGGCGTGACTTAGTGCTGGTAAAGATCTTGGTGAACTCAGGGATCAATGCACCCGCGATAGTCCCACAGCTGATAATCACTGCCAGTGACCACCAGAGCGAACTGTACTTTGGATCTGGCAGATCGGCCAACAAAAGGTAGCTCGCTGTAAAGGTAACAAGAATCGAAATGGTAGAGGTCAACCACACCAGGCTGGTCAATGGTTTCTCGAAATCGAATTCCTTTTTGGTACCGTAGAGCGACTCGCTCATGAGGTGATTCACAAAGTAGGAAAGGAGTGAGGTCACGATCATAAGAATACGCATGACGAAGATCCATACAATGAGCTTGCCTCCCATTTCCTGATTCGTAAACAGAGCCAGTGCCAGGAAGGCAATAAGGGCGACACCCGTCACACCGTACGTCTCGAATCCGTCAGCAGTTGGCCCTACACTGTCTCCGGCGTTATCTCCTGTGCAGTCAGCAATAACGCCAGGATTCTTGGGGTCATCCTCGGGCAGATGGAATACGATTTTCATGAGGTCCGAGCCGATATCTGCGATTTTGGTAAAAATACCTCCGCAGATTCTCAGCACGCTCGCACCGAGTGATTCTCCAATGGCAAACCCTATGAAGCAAGGACCGGCAAGATCCTTGGGCACGTATGCCAGGATAAGGATCATGAAGAAAAGCTCCACGCTTACCAGGAGCAGACCTACGCTCATACCTGAGCGGAGGCATGTCGTAATGATGTCCAGTGGCTTGTTCTGAAGAGAAGCAAACGCTGCCCTGGAATTTGCGACCGTATTGATCCTGATTCCGAACCAGGCAACTCCATAGGAACCAAGCACACCCATTACCGAGCAGAACAGGATTATTGCAATACTGGTAGCCGGCGAATGCTGCAAGCCAGCGAAGTAGTAAATGATGCACAGGGCGATCAATGCCCATATGCCAAGGAGAAACTTACCCTGCTGGGTCAAATACGTCTTGCATGTCTCCCAGATTGTATTCGACACCTCAAGCATCGATCTGTGGGCTGGGAGGTTCTTTGTCTGGCGATACTGTATCAGGCCGAAGATCATCCCAATCGCACAGATGACGAGACCTAGTTCCAAAAGAGCGATCCCACTTACCGGGCTACCGAGCACGGTGAACGACACTTGGCTAAGGTCCGGAAGCTTGATGTCTGCCTCACCCGCCAACGCAGGCGACACCCCCAAGGCTGCCATACCACCGAGCATGAGCAATAGCAACAGATACGTTGTGTGGCGCATAGAAACCTCCTCTACAACAGATGTTAGAACAAGATCTCCGAACAGTCGCTCGGACCTGTTTTGCTAGCGCGGGGCAGAAACAATAGCGCTGCATTCTAGTAGCGAGCCAACTAAAAATCAAGAGCCAAAAGCTCAAGGCACCACAAAACCTTGAAAGCAGCTCGATCGGACTCCGTAAGCCCCAGTTTCGGTTTTGCAGTCTTTACGCAGACGGTGTCTTCTTGCAACCCTCAGTGCTCTTACCACTGATACCTTCTATCTTGGCGAGCACATCATCTGCCAGTTCGCCAACCTGGCGGTTGATGTTTCTCATGACTGAGTACACCGTGCCTATTGCAGTATCCTGAATGTTCTTTATGGGCTCTACATACTGTTTCAAAGATGCCGGTGCCGCCTTTTCAATCTGATTAAAAGGAATCTGTGCGATCGATTTATGGATCTCCTCTATAGAGGTCATCCCCTTGTCAACCATCTCTTGAACCGCGTTTTTCACTTTCTTGATGTGGGTAATCATCATGCGTTTCCTCCCTCCATGAAATCATTGTGGACTAGGTGCTTTTCATCATGTATACCTGTGGCCCTCCTACTAGGCATCTACCAGCTTGGCTCTGGTCTCTTCGTTACGGTTGTTAGGCTCAAACCCCTCTGTATGACTATCTCTCGTTTCTCGTTCTTTAGCTAGGTGCTGGCCTCTCCAAAGGCTCCAATAGCTGTGCCACCAACCGAAAAATGCGAGGTGAGACCAAATATTGTGCATGGGAGATGCCGGGCACAAAGAGGTTTTCAGCGTACGGGTGCTGCATCGACTCGGCAGGCACCACATAGATATCCCGGTCTGACCCGATACTAACAAATCGCTTCGGGTAGCACTCGGGTTGGTCATGGTTGAGCGCAGCAATAAGCTCGCTGTCAGGCCTCAGCAGCTTGGTAATTTCTGTGTTGGCATAAAAGGCTGCATACGTTCCGTGGTGCATGCAGGCCAATGTGACAAGCGTTCGAACCTTCTGACCGAGCAACAGTTTTTGGATCGCGTACCTGGAGATAAGGCCTCCCAAACTATGGGTGACCACATCAACAGCAGGGGCCCCGGTCGCCTGCAGGACCTCCTCGATAAATGCCGTGAGCCGTTCAACATGATCCATGAAACTTCCTTTGCCATAGCCGAACGCATACATACGCCTATGCCCTACTATGGCGAGGTACGTCCTCAGCGGCCACCATGCCCCCCTCGTACCCCCTAATCCATGAACAAAGACAACAGGAGCAAACCCATCGTCCTTTTTAGGCACTACCGGCTCTGACCTGGGCATCAGTAACGAGTACGCCGAAAGAGACACATACCCTGCCTCTCTCCATACATCGGGATTCACCTTTGCCGAAACGCCGGCTACCCAAACACCGATCTGGCGTACACCGTGGCCAAGCGAAGTCAGGACTGCTCGATTTCGCACTTACAACCCTCGCAGATCACCACGCTACGGGCATGTGGCGATCCAACACCCACAAAGGCGCAGGATCCCTTGGTGATGAGTCGCTTGCACCGACCACACGAGATGTCGCGCTGCAACAGCATAGACTGCCATCCTAGGACATCGCTCAGATCTTTCTGCTCGGTGCCACTTCCTAGAACCTCGGCGATCCGTAAACCACCTTCGAGTATGGTGTCCACCATTCGTGTGGAGTCCTCAAGGATATTGCGGACAAGATTGGATACCGGGACCCTTAGTCCTTTTGCCCTGGCCACAAGCTCATGATAGAGCGATCGAGGCACGCGCGTCTGAAGCACATGATCTTTACGCTCCTGCTGTGTCTCTGATCGCCTGTGAGATGGAGCTGCACCCTTGATGGGCTTGGATCGGCTCTTTGCCTTGTTGCTCTTTCTGGTCATGGGGCAATTGTACTACAAACAATTACATTGTCAAGCAGCTGTATACGTCCCCGAAGCCGCGACCACCACACCAGGCCAGCCCACTGCAGGTCAGCCGACTTTACCTTCCAACCAGCCTGCCCCAGGGAGCAGGGAAACGTCAGGCCGTCACACTGGTGCCGCCTTTGGAACACGCTCTTCAGGCACGTCACCCAGGCCGTCACGCGACTTGCCAGACTAAACCATGCCTAGGCTTCATCGATCCATTCGGAAAGGCGCGCGGATGGGTGAGGCCGGGCAAGCAACCTTGAGCTTCGCCGCCACAACTGAGGGGCGGCCGCTTGCGGCGACAAACTGTTGGCAGGCAAGCAGGAGGTTATGTTTTCACCATTCCATCCATTTGTGGCCAGCAGTGAGCATCGACCACGGCGTGGATCGGCCCGTCTGCTGCAACCGGTCGCTAGCCAGTCACTTCTTGATGGCGCGAATACGCGCAGCGCGCTTCTCCAACGCCTTGGCCTCTAAACTACGGTTTGTGGCCCGATACAAGGCCGCAAGTCTTTCCAGGCTCCTCGCCACATCGGGATAGTCAGGGCCGAGTGCCTTCTCACGGATCGCCAGCGAACGCTTGTAGAGCTGCCCAGCCTTGGCATAGTCGCCCTGGGCTTGGCAGATCGCACCCAGACCGTCCAAGCTCGTCGCCACATCCGGATGGTAAGGGCCGACATTCTGTTCGGCAACCTCCAGCGCCTTCAGCGCCATCGTGACACCCCGCTCATATTCCCCCGCGTCATACAACCTTTTGGCTTCCTCGTAAAGGGTGTCCCACTCGATGCCGGCACCTTGTGCGAGCGCGATAGAGGGCAACGCACACAGGCTGCCGAATACGAAGACTAACATTGTGCGCTTCATACGATCCTCCTTCACACAGCTAACGCTCCGCATAACCGGCTGGCTTTGACGCGCAAGCGGAAAAGTCATGCTGAGTTGAAGCTATTATTATGCCATTACTTACTAATGTGCCACGGGACGGAGTTCGTAGATTCGGCCATATCTCGCTGCCGACTGCAAATCACCTTGGCAAAAAGCATCTCTCACGTCGTCCAATTTGTATGCATCTCCAATGCTGAGATAGGGCGACCATTCAGTCTCATCCTCCACAAGATCCATTTCTACCTCAGGCACATATTGGCCTTCAGGGACGTACTTTGTCTTCTTTCGACGTTTCATCTGGTTTCCGCCTCACTTAAAATGTTTCACCTCACAGTATATGGTTTCTACATAAGACACCTTTGTCTCTGGTCTACAAAGCGTCCACGAGACTTTTAACACCCTTGCCGCTATGGTTAAGGACATGGGTATGGATTATGGTGGTCTTCACCTTCTTGTGGCCCAGGAGTTCATCGACTGTTCGGATGCCGTAGCCACTTTCTAGGAGCTGCGTGGCGAAGGAATGGCGGAACGTATGGCACGCGGCGCGTTTGGCCAAGACCACCTTGACCTCATCGCGGGTCAAGACTACAGGAGGCGACCGGGGCTTTTGGTCCTGCCTGAGCCAGTCAAGGAGCTTGGGGTTGCCGTAGGAAGGCGACTCTTCTACGATAAGGACAGCCATGGCGCTCGCCGCCAGGGGGAGATAAGCCTACCTGCGCCCGGAACACCTAGGTCTTTCACCTTGCTCGAGCATCTTTGCCCTTATCGGGCCCAGCTTGCGCGAATCCGAGCCAGGGCTCTTCTCAAGCCCAACATCACCTGCTCAGGATCTATAGCTAAACTGTTTCGAAAAATCAATTGAATTCATGCAATGTTGCGGCCTAAAAGTCGGGGCCATTTGTCTTGACCGGTCTGAGCAAAGCGAGAAGGCCCATGTGACCGAGACCAAGGTTCAGGACGGATCGCAGAGGGCAGTCTCGACAATAGAGGCTATAAACAACGTATGTACAAAAGGAGCCATATCTCATGGGAACCCCAAAGTGTCACATATGTATCTTTCCTTGTTTTTTTTGAGTTTCTTAAACCTTGTACTGACCCTCTCCATCTTCAGGGCATACTGTGATAGCATACACACACAAAAGGGCCCTCCTTGGCCGTAGGTGAGAGGCCCTGGGGAACCTCGAGCAGACAAGCTCTTTCACGGAGGGGGTCCCAGAGCACCCACAAAGGTGGTAAGGTGCTCTTTGGTGATGGAGGAACGTAGCGCGGCAGACCAATCCCGCACCAACAGGAGCGGCTACGCAAAGCAATTTCTGGGATCAATTTCATGCAGCTTACCAGACGAGAGTTCTTGACCTTGACCGCTGCAGGCGTGGCAGGTGCGACGGCCGACTCGTGTATCCAGCTGACGCCACGATACTGCAAACCAGAACCACTCACCAGGCGTGAAGAACTTTTGTCGCTATCCAACGCATCTGTGGTCGACGTCCGCACTGCTACGATCCTCCCTCAGCATACACTTCTACTTCGTCATGGAAAGATCCTCGAGGTCTACCATCCAGAAAGAGCCTCTATGGTCCATCCTGACCGCGAAATCGATCTCGCCGGCGCATACGTCCTGCCAGGTCTTATCAACGCACACTGTCACATGACGTTGCCTGGCGCTATTGGATTTGGTGTTACCTTTCTCGCAGCTTATAAACGGCAGCTCGAACGCAACTGCGAACAATGCATCACCCACGGTGTAACTACGGTTCGCGATATGCTGGCAATTTCCGATTTCCTCGATGAGCTGACTGCAAAAATTGCTCTGGGAGACATCGTGGGGCCAAGGATCCTCAGGTGTTGCGCGATGGATATCAGGGGGAGCTATGGAGACAAGATGAGTTTGTTCGCGAAAAGGCGGCACTGGCGCCTGGTCGATACGCCTGAACAGGCTCGTGAACACGTAAGGGCCGCACTAGAGCAAGGTGCTGATTGTATCAAATTATTTCAGCAGCCAAAGGAACTGTTCCTTCCTGGCAAACAGCTTCCTGTTATGCCGACTCCTGTAATTGCAGCCATACAGGACGAGGCTGCTCGGTACGGCAAGATGGTAGCCCTTCACCACACTACGCTTTCAGGGTTGCTTAAGGGACTCGATGCAGGTGTTCGCTCCTTTGAACACATGGCGACTGATGCATCTGTGCCTGAACACGCAGTGCAAAGCCTTCTGTGCAACCAGTGCTACCTCGTTCCGACTGCCTCGGTTGCTTTTGCCCTGGCCTACGAACGAAGGGGTGACCCACATTGGGGTAAAGGGTTTACTGTGCGAATCGCGCACGAGCGGCCAAGGGTATTACCTGATTTGATCCGCACGTTCTGTGAACCTGAACTCGTTCACAGCACCATTCGATTTTTCGAGAAACTGTCGACACCTCGCTCATTTGAGTCATTTCATCTACTGCCCTGGCCTGATCCATCGACCATGAATGCAGCAGCCGATACAGGTGCACACAACACAAGAGCGCTGTATGAATCCGGTGTGATGTTTGGAGTGGGTAACGACGGAGGTGTGCCGCTCATTTTCCCGGGTGCCTTATGGCTCGAGCTTCTGCTACTTGAGGCACAGGGGCTCAAGCCTGCTGATCTACTTAGGATGGCAACGATCAACAGCGCTCAACTCCTTCAGATCGATAAGGACCTTGGGACGGTGGAGGCGGGAAAGATAGCAGACCTTGTGGTGTGCAAGGACAATCCCCTCACCACGATGCGAACCTTACAGTCTCCCCTGATGGTGTTTCAATCAGGCGAGCTCCTCTTTCGCACTAATTCTGACGCCACACAAAGACAATAGAGAGATATGTCAATGTACCGACGCGCTGAGACCAACCCTGGGTACCACCTGCCTTTGATCCATGTGAACTACAGGTGGCGGTGTGGTTCCGCCCGACGGAGGATAGCCATGCGACATCATCACCTCGGTAGCTACATCCTGCGCATATGCTGGTCCATGCTACTGGCCATGCCAGCATGCTCACGTTCGCCGCACGATCATGAGTTGCGATCATCAGAGATCATGCCAACAAAAACCATACGGGCCTTTGCCGTCAGTAATCACGTCAGGTTCGCCGACGGGGCGTCTATCGCTGCGTATGAGGCAAAGATCAGGGCCTTGTTCGATAAGCGGTTCCGCACAACAGCAGGTATCGTCCAGGAAGATGTCGACGATGTGGCAAGTCACCTGCTCGGACCTGCAGATACAAGCGACCCTGTAGGCACAGCTCGAGATCTGGTGGTTTTTACAGAGGATGTTGGACTCATCCTTGCGCTTCAAGGGACAGCAGCAGCATCGGCAAGGGATCCATCGTTAACCGCCATAGAAGGTTTATTACGAATTGCACGGATACACCTCCCTCAGGTGCTCTTGAACGCACACACGTTCGGCGTGTCCATTAACCGGGCACTTTTTCTATCACTGACCGACAAGTTCTGGCGCGGATTTCACCAAACGTTTTCAAGTATTGCAGACGAGTACGATGTGTACCTCGTTGCGTGTGAGAATGTAGCAGAGGTGTATGAATCGACTGATCCTCTACTGGTACGTCTTTTTGGAGACCCAGAGCATCCAGAACGGACCAACGTGTTCTTGCCCCTCAATGGTCATGTCTACAATCAGGCGTTTCTGTATGACCCTGACGGCCGTATCGTGGCAAGCACGAAGAAGGTGTACCTTACTCCTCCTGAGGAGGACCCGGGCTTCTTCGATCTCTCTTTTGGGTCGATCGCGGAGTTCAACGTTATCGACACGCCTGTCGGCAGACTTGCTTTGGTGATCAGCAAAGATGCGTGGATGCCTGATGTAATCGATAGAGCAGAGGAATTGGGCGCCCAGATTATGGTGCAACCTGATGCAAATCCAGGCAACTGGGCCAGTGTGGTACCCGGCAATGATACGTGGTTTCCCGACAACTGGGCAGCAGGGAACTGGATGCACACTCAAAAATACCCTTCCCTGCGCTACAACATAACACCCATGATGACTGGTAACCTCTATGATTTCAATTTTGACGGACAAGCAAGCATCATAGCTGACACCTCGGCACACGATATCCTGAACGGATTTGTAGGCCAATCGCCTCGGCTAGGCTTTTTAGCAGTAGGTCCATGGGCTATTGCAGATCCTGTAGTAGAGGATCCAGGGCTTTCCATTGAGGATCGAAGGAACATCCTTATCCAGCGATCAAAAGCAATGGCACCATACAGTGGCACCCCGCTCGAGAATGCGTACAGTGAGAGCGTACTGTATGCAGACCTCCACATTCCCCTCGAACAACCTGAGCAACGGCCTCAGTCCGCTGGCATCTTTGGTACTAACATAGCGGTTTCACCTTCTCCGCATGGTCCGTGCTGGAACCCATCCATTGGCCTGTCTCAGGACGGCACTATTTCTATACTCTGGACTGATCTCTCTCGTGGCGTTGAGGAGATAGCACTGGCACAAAGCTTCGACAGAGGGCGTACCTTCAGCAGGCCGACAAAAATCGATTACTCGAGCACCCTACGAGGCCGGCAAAGGGACAACCATTGGGACGCCCGACTCGCAGTTGCTCGGACCGGCCTTCGACAGGCTGCGGTATGGACAGACTACAGAAATGGATCCTGGGAGATCTTCCTTTCTCACAGCATAGATGGTGGTCGGACCTGGTCAACACCTGCTACACGAGTCGACAATGCCGGAGAGGCATTCTACACAGGTGAAAATCTCCTTTACGATCCTTGCATCGCATATGACGAAACAGGCAACCTTTTTGTTGCCTGGGCTGATAATAGAACCGTCTCTGACACTGACATTGTATTAAGGAAGAGCACTGACGATGGAATGACATTCGGACCAGAGATCCGCGTCGATGATACCGGGACCGGTACACTCCACCACGAGCAAGGAACTACTGGGATCGCGGATACGTTCTCATTCAATCCCAGTCTAGTTGCAGCAGAGGGCAAGGTGTATGTTGTATGGCAAGACCTCCGAGACGGATGGAATGCTATTTACTTCGCACGCAGCGACGACGCAGGAGAGACCTTTGGAAGAAACGTAAGGGTCAATGGCTCATACAGGCCGTTTATTCACGAGTACAATCCATCGATCGCGGTCGACAAGGCAGGAAGGATCTATGTAGCGTGGCAGGATACCGGTAGAGACGGTGGCGACATCTATATTGCCATAAGTACAGACGGAGGAAAAAGCTTCGGCAGTCCTATAAGGGTCGATGATGCAACTGAGTCATTGACCACCCAATCATCGCCGCGCGTAGCGGTGACCCCTTCAGGCGAAACCCTTTACGTGCTGTGGCGCGATGCTCGATATGGTGGCCAAGACCTTTTTATTGCAGCAACCCATCCTTCAAAAGGATATGGCTTCTCTCCCGCTGTCATGGTCAATGACCAAGCCGGCGCCCCTTATGAACAATCAGTAGGTGATCTTGTGGCAGACCCATCTGGTGATGCATTGGTTACATGGCACGATGCAAGGGACGGCACCGACGCAGTGTACTTTGCTCGAGGTAGACTTGACTGAAGGCCGTGCTGCCTTCCCAAAAGGCTATGGGCTATGGACCAATCGCTCCTCTTGAGGGACCGTTTAAGGGACTGTCTCTGCTCGGATAGGGCCCACTATTTGCCTAGCAAGCCTTCTTTGAGGTAGTTCGCGATTGGCTGTTCTCCCAGCCAGATACCGAATACAGCCTGTTTGAATGCCAGACCAGGCGATTCGCCGCGATAGGCATTATTTACATAACAGACGATCCCTCGTGCCGGCACGTACACGAGATCGACAATGTCTCCGTTATACAATCGATCAGGAAGTTGCTCGTAGAGCGCCTGGATGTTTTTTGCGATTGGACCAATGTTTCCTTTGGTGGAATTGCGAAATCCCTTGTCCATCATGTCGATCATACGCGCTCGTGGCACCTCGAATACGAAATGCATCCGCACTGCCATGGGCTCGTCTGCAAGGATGATCGATGAGGCATCACTGCTCTTACGAACAAGATAGAGCCCACATGCATAAATCTTCAGTCCGTAGCGCTTCCTGTATTCAGCACCATTAAGGACCAGGCGATATCCTTCAAGCGTCAGTTCGTCAGGCAAACGTACTGCCCCCATGTCTCGTGCATCGAGAGAGCTCGGCACTGCGATGTCCCAGGCGACAGTACCAAGGCATACGAGCACTACGATCACCATGCGGCTGCTCATCTGTTTCCTCCGTACTTATGGGGTAATGACCATGTGATACTCCATTGCGCGGACGACCGCCTCGGGTGTGAATGGGAGATCTACGTACTCATTGTTCAACCACAAAGGCATAAGATCATCGAAATGTCGATCGCCTCTCACCCCGGACTGGCCACATGGTATGACGATTTTTGTCTCGAGGGCTGGCGGTCGGACCTCGGTCACGAACCTCATCTGGGGGCAGTGCACCTGAAAAAACGTATCCCCTACTCCTGCCTGATTACCCACATCCACGGTAAAGTTGGCCCCGTCGTTGGGGAAAGGTCCAAGCACAGGCGAGATCATATCAGGGAGCACAATATCAGATAGGCCCAGTGCAAACGTCGCCGTATGAAGTAGACCCCATCGCCATGCCTCCATATCCATTGTGCCGAACCGCTGGCCGAGTATCGCTACTGCTTCTTGCAAGCTTTTCACTATCATGTCATCAGCAGTTTCTACTACGTCCGTGGTCCTCAGATCATCGAACAATGATGCGTTTGTCTCGTGTTCCAGGGCGTAAAGGAGTGATTTCACCTCGAACTGCGGGCCGTCCTCTCCATGTGAACCAGGTAGCGGCTGGATGCCGAATTCGTCTGCAAGCGTGTTGCGTATACAACAGTTGAGCCACGCATGAAAAAGAGACGAGGCAACGCTCTCATCTATTTCATGTTGATGCAGCTCATTTCTCCTGAACGGTGTATCAACTCCAATCGGAGTGGAAAACTTCCATGAACCGAGCCGCTGGAGCGCTTCGGTTATGCCATCAGACGAGACCTGTTCAGGATGACGTTCAAAGGCTCTGAGCAAAAAAGGAACAAACCTCGCACCAGCAAGGGAGATGGTATCAGCCTGGAGGACCATCATGTCGTTGAGTGTGAGTTTGCCTTTTATGCTCATCTCTCGAAGGCCATCCTCGATGCGTCTGGCCCTGAATCCCAGCTTTCTGCAGTAGTAGAGATAGTATTCGTCGTTGAGAGGATCCCCATCCAATGTGGTGCCTATCACATCGTTATTGGACGAGGTGATGAATCCCTGGTGGGGGTTCCTCGCCCACGGCAACTTACCTTCTGGTATAAAACCTATCCACTCTGCCTCTCCAGTACCTGGCATGGGCAGATACGGGGGATATATCCTCTGATTATCCCTTACTGGAATAAGCGAGTGGCCCGAATATCCTATCTGTCCGGTTACGTCTGCAAAGACCCAGTTCCCTGACCCAGTACGAACGTAGTTCAGTGCGTCAAATACATCGTCAATACTGCCTGCAGTGAGTACATCGAGAAACGCAATGACATCGGTAAAGGCTTCTGGTTCATACCCGACCCAGCGTAGAGAGAGGGCCTTATCGCCTTGTCGCGATCCAGGGAGCAGTGGTCCGTGATGCGGCACTACCTGAATGGTGAACTCCTTGACACGACTGCCTGGTTTCATACCCAATCGAGCTGTATCATGTACCTCGATCAACGGTACGGTCGATCCCTTGAACAGAACCGTGTCTGGGCCTCCTTTTCTCCCAGGAACTATCGTCTCCACGTACAGGTCCGAGGCATCGTACAGCATTGCTGTTTGAGCCCATGCCACCCTATCGTTATGGCCAAGTAGTACGCCTGGCAATCCTGCGATTGCACCACCCGCGATATGGAGCTTACCTCTACCGAATGTCTTCGTATCGATATGCACGAGAACGAAATTGGACGGTGCCAGCATAGACAGGTGAGGATCATTGCACACAAACGGGAACCCGCTTTCAGTATAGAGACCCCCTACTACCCAGTTGTTGCTATGGGACGAGCTCCTTCCGAAGATGGATAGGAGGCCGCCTGCCCGTCTCGCCCGCTCCTGAGCAGCATCAATTACCGGACGTGGCACATCTCGGATCCAGGTTGCAGCGGCAACCCGGGATCTCTCATCCTCGGTAGTTCCAACACGCCGGACCGGGTCGGCCCAGTAGTTCGCCATAAACTCAGGGAGCACCACCGTTGGATCAGCAGGTGCAACCTGCATAACCTTTTGGAATACGTCAGGGCCTACGGCATGGAGTATCTGCGCGTACTCAAGCTCGTAGTCAACAGTAGAGCACAAGAACCAGAGAAAAAAGAGTGCAAGATCAACGATTGTCTCAGGTGTGTACGTGGGAATAAGTGAGGGATCGATGGGCAAAAAGACACTCTGAAATTGTGTCGGCATTCGAGCACCGTTCACTCCCTTTACAAGATCGGAAAGATAGGCGTTTATCCCCTTGCAATATGCAGCCAGCATTTCTACTGCTCGTTCCGGAAGGGCCTCAAGCACCTCTGTAGAGAGTTTGCGTCCTCTGGGGCTGGTAAAAATTGTCTTGTAGTAGAGATCAAGTTCCTCTGCCACGTACGCAGCTACAACTGGCCCCACGGCAGGGATTTCTCCTACGAGCTCCGAGAGCGTTCCACCTGCCACTCTACGCAGCAGTTCAATTTGAAAAAGGCGATCGTGCGCACACAGATACCCTTGAGCAACCATGGCATCGTAGTCGTTTTCGGCGTAGATGTGGTGAATACCATGCGCATCGACGACGACATCAACGCGACTACCTGTAAGACCTTCCAGTCTGAGCGATCTATCTATCCGTAGCGTATCGAAGGGGTTGACCTCTGGATAGGCCCCTTCTCTGACATGCGTCTGATTCTCGCCACAGCTCAAAAGCAGCATGACAAAAAGGCCGTACACACCACGCGCCAGAAGCTTCCTCGGCACTTTTTCCATTGACCGTACCTCCATACCCTCTCTCCTTTGGACCCGTCCGGTCAGACAAGCTACCCTACCACTCAGCCATCTTATAACCGCTTTCCCAGTACATTGACAACCTTGAAGAGCCTGCTTCTCTTGGCACGCGAGCTGTGCCACAATAGTTCACAATCTTAGATCAGCCCGCTCTCCTGGAGACAGAGAACATATGAATGCCTTGGTCCTTTTAGGTGGAGGAGCACGAGGTGCCTACCAGGCTGGCGCGATAAAGGCGTTCCGACACTATGGCATCTCGATCGATATCGTCTGCGGTTCGAGCGTAGGAGCCATAAATGCTGCAGCCGTTGCAGCTGGTATGGCGGACGAACTTGAGGCTCGATGGCTCGAAATACGCACCCTCGATGTCTTTGCCCCTCGGGTCGACCTGTGGAGGCTCCACCACTGGCAGGCCATCGCCAAGCTCGGCAATCCTTTGGTCCGGCTCGTGCGAGACGAGATTCAGTGGGACATTATCAGAATGGGCAACCCTAAACTTGTGGTAGAAACCACGAACCTCCTCACTGGCGAGCATCACGTCTACGATAATGCTACGTGCACGTGGAGACACTTGCTTGCATCTGCTGCTATCCCCATGATCTTCTCGCCTGTTCGCATCGGCGACGATTATCACGTGGACGGGTCTTTGACCCAGGTCAACCCCCTTTTACCCGCCATAGAACGTGGTGCTGACACCCTCTACGTTATTGCACTCACGAGCGACAGGCCAGAGACGAATCCTCCTGCCAATCTCTATGAAATGGCCGGCCGGGTCCTGGAAATATTTCTCCACACCAGTCTTCGCAACGATCTGCTCCACTTAGCACACATCAACAGACTGGTGGAACAAGGATTGGACAAGGCCCACAGGATCGTCAAGGCGGTCGTGCTGTACCCTTCGCGAGAGTTAGGCGAGATATCAAGCTTTCTTACGTTTTCCAAAGACCACATAGGCGAGCTTATTGCGTTAGGCTATGAAGATGCATGCAAGGGTCTTAGGTCGTCCGAGTAAAACAGCACGGCCCTTGCCCGGGCTACGATGCTGACCTTTTGCAATGGCACTGCTTTATTCGTATCTCAACGCATCTATCGGGTTCATCCGGGCAGCCCTTCTGGCCGGAAAGACCCCGAATATGATCCCCACTGCAACAGAAAACCCGAATGAGAGAAAGAAGATCCAAGGAGTGAAGTGAACCCTGAAGTCAGCTACCGAAAGGTTGAAAATGATGATGGCAACTATTCCAAGCAAGAGTCCCACCAGACCGCCCAGGAGAGAAATGGTAACACTTTCGATGAGAAACTGAATCATAATGTCCATTCTGTCTGCACCGACAGCTATCCTGATGCCAATCTCTCTGGTCTTTTCTTTTACCGTCACCAACATGATGTTCATAATGCCGATGCCTCCCACGAGAAGGGAGATGCTGGCAATCCCGATAATGACAAGCTGCATGGTATCGGCGATCTTATTGAATGCTGACAACATGTCGGCTTGAGAGATTATATTGAAGTCCTCATTGTTGCCATGGCTCTTTTTGAGCAGTTCGGTCGCTTCTTCAATTGCAGGCTGGATGTTTGCCGGGGACGATGCTTTAATTGAAATCCTGGTCAATCCTTCTTGATTGAAGAGATCCATGGCTACGGTCACTGGGATGTACACGATGTCGTCGAAATCGATCCCCAATGACTGGCCTTTTGGGTCCATGACACCGATCACCCTGAACTTGGCGTTCGCCACAGACATTACTTTACCTAGTGGGTTTTCATGATGGAAAAGCTCTGTCTGTACCGTCTTGCCGATCACGGCAACCTTCCTTCGCGCTGCCACGTCCTCGGCGCTAATGAAATGCCCACTTGCAACTGCAAGCTGGTGCACTTCAGGATATGTCTCATTCGTACCGATGATCATCGATTCACGGTGTCGATTAAGGTACTTTGAGGTCCCTCCTCCGACGATGACGGCATTCACACCGCTGAAGGTCGTACCTCTATGGCGAAGAAGATCTACATCCTCAAGACTGAGCTTTCGGATAGTGGATACCACTGGCGGCCGTATACCTTTTGTATCTTTCTTGCCAGAAAACACAAAAAGGAGATTTGTTCCCATACCTGAAAACAAGTCTGCAAAGTACACCCGTGCTCCTTCACCGAGCGAGACAAGGATAATAACGCTGAACACACCAATCACGATCCCGAGCGTTGTCAGCACCGTTCGCCACTTATTCAAAAGAATCGACTGCAATGCAGTGCGGAAATATTCAAGGAGGTCCATTACGCCTTCATCCGTATCGTATGTCCCGAACGATCTTTCCGTCCAAAATTTCTATACGCCGTGGAGCGATCTGGGCAATATTGGTATCGTGTGTCACGATGATAACGGTAACCCCTTTCTTTTCACAAAGCTCCTTGAACAGTGCAATCACCTCCCGTCCCACCTTCTGGTCTAGGTTTCCTGTAGGCTCGTCAGCGAGGATAATTTCAGGATCGTTCACGATGGCACGGGCAATGGCCACACGCTGACGCTCTCCACCTGAAAGCTCTGAGGGTCTATGTTTGTTTCTGTGGACGAGATGTGTGCTCTTGAGGGCTCTGAGGCTCCTTTCAATGCGCTGCTTCCTTTCTACGCCTGCATACAAGAGCGGAAGCGCTACATTTTGGACTACATTGTACTGACTAAGGAGGTTATAGGTCTGAAATACGAATCCGATCTTTTTGTTTCTCAGGTATGCCAACTGAGTATCACTTAAAGAATTGACATTGACCCCCTCGAATATATATTCGCCGCGCGTCAGTGACTCCAAACAGCCCAACACGTGCATGAGTGTGGATTTACCCGATCCTGAAGGTCCAACTACAGCGGCAAACTCACCTTTCTCAATAGTGAGATTAATGTCATTGAGTGCAACGACTTCTTCGTGGCCCAAACGAAATACTTTGTAGACGTTCCTGAGCTCAATAAGTGGCATCGCCTTTTCGCGTCCTGCTCGCCCACTTCATTGGAGGGTGACCCGGGCCCCTTCTTTGAGCTCGGACAGGTTGACTGTGGAAATAACCTCGTCTTCCTGTCGGACTCCTTCGAGCACCTCGGTTCTATCCCAGTTAGAAAGGCCGGTGACTACGACACGTTTTTTTGCTTTTCCTTTTTCAACACAATAGACGAACCGCTCAGCTCCCTTTCCCATAATGACCGATGTTGGAAGATAGAAGGTGTCTTTTTTGACATTGACTACTACTTCGACCTCGGCTGACATGCCTATCCTGATAGAAGGGTCTTTTTCCTTGAACGAAAGCTTCACATCGACCCCTCTGCCAGCCTTCATGTCGACATTGACCACGTCGGATATCCATTCAATATCAGCCTTGAAGGTTGTCCCCTTGATGGTGTCAAAGGATATACGGGCCTCGTCTCCATTGCGCAACCGTGCAACATCGATCTCGTCAAACCGTGCGATAACATACAACGAACTGTCATCGTAAATATCGTAAAGGGGCGCACCAGGCACGATCGACTCGCCCTTTTCGACAAACACATCAGCGATCTTTCCGTCGAACGGTGCTCTAATGAACGTGGCGTCGTAAAGAGAGCGAGCGATTTCTAGTGAGGCCTCCAATTGCTTGATATCAGCCTCTGTCATCGCAACGCTCTTGCGGACGACATCAAATTCTGTTCGAGCCTGCTCGAAATTAGCCTCGGGGATCACTCCTAGGGAATGAAGCTCGGATACTCTTTGAAGATTTTTCTCCGATGAGGTCTTCTTGATCTGTGCCTGTTGCAGGTGTGCCATGCCAGCAACAAGATTCGCCTCAGCAAGACGCAATCGTGCGAGGTGCTCGTTGTTTTTGAGCTGGATAACAAGGTCGCCTTCAGCAACCCTGTCACCTTTTTTCACGAGGATAGCAGCCACCTCCCCAGGCGAGCTCCCCCTAATATGGGCAAAACGGTTTGCCTGGACAACGGCATTGTACAAGGGCGTAACCACCTCCTCTACGTCGCCCTTTTCGAGTCGCACGCAACTGACACGAACTTTCTGGACCGGCCATAGCACTACAATAACTGCACCTATGACCACGACACCAACAATTGCCTTCATTAAGCTATAGAATCGCTTCACCACGTACTCCTTGTCGCCATCGGGCTAACCCTACGGACTGTCTGCGGCCCTCCTTAAGGGCTCAAAGACCCAGTTGACCCATCCCGCCCATTATGCTTCCTTTCCTGTGTGGTGACAAAACAGTGCACACCTTACTACTGTTATCGCTCGATGGAACGTTACACTAAAGTGGCGTCTCACACAATAAAGGACCCGCTACCGAGCCAGCTGGACTAGTACATAGTGCCGCCCTTGCTCTAATGGTTCACCTCACGGGATCGAAGGTGGTCACATACGTGGGTGGGAGTTATCGGGCTGGCCTAATCGGTCACCAGGTCCCACTATATCACCATACCACTAGATCACCGACCCTACGGACTCGTAATGGCGCATACGCTGCTCTTCAGGTAGTTGCAAAAAGCGGTCGATACTGCGTACCATATGTTCCCGATCTCGTAAGAGCCAACCGCGTACCGGTAAGTAGTTATTCGCATGATCACAGGTAAGATATGGGCCGTCTACCTCTACAAGTTCAAGGAACATGCGTAGCTCTCTGACTGTGCCTTCAGGGCTCTGTTCAACAAACCGCCCTGCGAATACTTCACCAGCAAGCCGTGACATGGGATGAATCCAGAGTCTGCGCATCCTGATAAACTCAGGGATGGTCGCATTGATTACTTTCGCACTCTCCTGGATATGTTCTCGCCATCGGTCTCTGCCACCAAGACCTAACAGCACATAGAAACTCAATTCTATCCCGGCGTTTCGGACCTTTGTGCCTGCTTCGATCAATACCTTTTGATTGAGGCCTTTGCGGTGAAATCGCAATATTGGATCGCTACCTGATTCAAGCCCTACATGCACCCGACTGAGACCATGCGCTGCGAGCTCTTTAAGATCCTCAAGACTCTTCGTGTAGATGCTTGAGGCTCGGGCATAGCTTGTGATGCGCTCTAGCGTGGGGAATCGCTCTCTTAAATAATCCAAGACTGGAACGAGAAAGGTATTTGGCAGTTCCAGTGGATTGGCATCGCCCAGGAATGCAGTCCTTGGCCGGTCACCCCAGTACAGCTTAAGCGCGTCAATATCTTTGAGAACCTCTTCGAGCGACCGTAGCTCGTGAGGTTGGTGATAGAGGTCGTAAATCCCGCAAAACATGCAGCGATTCCAATTACACCCCCGGACAACCCTAAGCAGCAGACTGTCCGCCTCACTCGGCGGTCGTATTATCAAGGGCTCTGGTGTATGGATAGTCGGCATGGTCTGTTTCATCCACATCTCTCCTTCATCAGTTGCATTATTGCAAATACACATGTAATTTGCAATGATGATAGGTAAGGACGCATCTATAGTTATGATGTAATTCCAATGGGTTAGGAAGCACGGTGCACTTGCTGAACGATCCAGGTTCTTGACCACCCTACTGAAGCACGCAGTAGGGCTCTGCCACCCGAAGAACACAGTATGCAGGCAATTCTGATTGGATCTACCGGCACCGCGTCAGGCCGAAGTCTCATGAGCTGGTTCCTTGCACAAAGGCTCACTGAAGAAGGGTGCCAGGTGGGGTTTCTCAAACCGTCCGCAAGTTCTTATGTGCCCGGCGCGCCTCTAAAAAAAGACCACGACATCGAGCTCATGAAGGCCGTTCTCGGCAACGGTGTGGTGGAAGAGGGTTTGTTCGAAGGGGCTGATGCGACCCTCATAATGGGCTCTGAGAGCATGTTCTCTGACTTCTCTCTGTCACCCACCTCGGACACCCAAATTGCCAAAGCATACCACGCACAGATATGCCTTATGGACCGATATGAAAGCTTGGCCGAATCCACGTATTCCATCCTCTCCATATGTTCACTCTTTAAAGGCAGCGTCAAGATCGTAGTGGTAAACAGGGTCCCAGAAGAGCATCTCGAGACAGTCCGGACCCGTCTCGTGCCACGGCTTCTCGGACACGGCATCCCACGAGTTGCCGTACTTCCTGAGGATCCAGTCCTTGCCTCGTTTTCAGTGACACGGATCTGCGAAGTGTTAGAGGCTGAGGTATTCCACGGCCAGGAGCACCTCGAACGCCTCGTTGGAGCTTTCACCTTGGGCTCACAAGCGCTGCAAGGGCCACTACAGATTTTTAGACACGTCTACGGCAAAATTGTGCTCCTGGCATTGGGACAGGACCAAAGGGATCCGTCAAACCACACAGCATCCGAGGATGCCAAGCCTTCTGTAGTGGGCATCTTGCTGACAAGCGGACGAATGCCGGCACCCGTGCTTATTGATGCTGCCCGTCAGGCTGGGATATCCCTGTTACTCACCTCTGTTGACACCTTCGGCGCATTCGAACGAATTCAGGCAGGACCGAGCCCTGTTACTATTGACGATCGTTACAAGCAGAAGAGGTTTTCAGAGCTCCTTCACCCATTCATCCTGGGTGCAGGGCCTCTTTCAGAGCTTTTCAATCTTCGGTAACACGACGGGGAGAGGTTTCTGACCGTATATACCCATGGCGTGGATCAGACGGATCAACCAGCTCTCTGACAAGGAAAAAGAAGGGGTATACCGAGTCCTTATTCCTCCCGATCTTTTCCCTCGATTCAAAATTCATCCCCTGACCTTTATAGGGCCAGAAGGGCATCTCGCGGTACGAATGTATTGCCCTAAAGACGATCCAGTAGTACTTATCGAGGTAAAACGCAGTCCTCAGGACAAGGATCCAATCTACTCTATTCAACTCTCAGACCTGACAGACCACACTATGTGCGAATGGGAGTTCCTCATAGTAAACGATCCCGAAAGCCCCAGGTTCAACATAGATGTAGACTCGCAGGGACGAGATACGCTTTTTGGCCGAGCCCACCGGAATATCGAAGAAGAGAGAAAGGCCATGGAAGCTGGGCTACTTCCAGGCCAAGTGCGCGCGGGGCTACGACTTACGCGCACAGTGGTTAGCTGTCTGGAGCATTTTGCAAAGGCCTTCAACATACAATCCATTTTCCTCGAGGCCCTGTTCTACCATAACGCTATTGTGTATGAACGGCTCGGCTTTTCTTATTTCGAAGGATTTCGCATGATGAAAAGGATCAATGAATTGTTCCAGCCGGGCGGGGAACTCTATAAGCGACTGGACGCATCGACCCCCTTCCGACAGCCAGGGTCAGAACGCTCTGTGCGCGGCAGGAGCTGGGCCATCCATGACGGCATCCTCGATGGCATAGAGGATGGGATTCTGCAAGGGATGTGGATTTCTCCTCGGATGTATCGCATGGTAGGCCGGCCAGCCGCTGTATGCACGTTTCCCGAGCATGTGTACTGACACAACACAGGGGAGTAGCATGGTTCTATCTGAAATCGAAGAGGCGATACGGTCGCTTCAAGGACCGTTAGTTGCAGCCCAGAGGCAGCGGGGTGGCCGCATGATCGGGTTTTTCTGTTCCTACGTGCCCGAAGAGGTGCTCAATGTGGAGGGCTGTGCCTCGTATCGGATGAGGGCGTATGGTGCAACGAGCACCGAAACCGCGGATGGTTACATGGGATGCTTCAATTGTGGTTATACACGCCACTGCTTCGAGCTAGGACTCAAGGATGCGTACAGGTTTCTTGATGGCTTTGTATTTGCCTCTGGATGCGACCACATCCGAAGACTGTATGACAATTGGTGCTATTACCTCGACCCAGGGTTCATCCATATCATGGACGTACCTCATCTCATAGATGAGTTGAGCCTGGAATGGTACACAGACGAGATACGGAGGCTCCATACGCTGGTTGCAAGACACTTCGGGCTGCCGGACGACGAGAAGACCCTATGGGATGCAATACGACTGACCAATCATACAAGGCAGCTGCTGCGCTCGCTCAGCACTGTTCGGATCACCGAGCCCGGTAAGCTCAAGGGACGCGAGATGCACGCGCTTTCTCTTTTGGCCTCTAGCGCACCCAAGGACCTCGTCAACCCTATTCTCGAGGAGGTGTATGACCACATAGTCAAACAAAATGGTAAGGAACGTTCCTATCGTGCAAAGGTCCTTCTCGTCGGCTCCCACCTCGATGAGCCTAACTTCATAGATCTCTTGGAGGAAACAGGCGCGCTCGTGGTGGGAGAATCATTTTGCTGTGGACTCAGGGACCAGATCGATGTGGTAGCTGAAGCTGCCGACCAAGATCCCTACCGAGCGCTTGCCTATCGCTATCTTACTCGTCTGTCTTGTCCGCGTATGTATGCCGACTTTCCCAGGCGGCTCGCCGGACTTCTAGAAGCAATCAGGAACGCGAAGGTCGATGGGGTAATCATCGAACACCTCAAATTCTGTGAGACATGGGGGGTGGATTCCAATATGCTCGTTCGCTCGCTGCAGGCCCAGGGCATACCTGCTTTGCGAATCGAGCGAGATTACGAATTTTCTTCCGTTGGCCAGATAAGGACGCGCGTACAAGCGTTCATAGAAAGTATGGGGTTATAAACACAATGCCAGCAGCCCAACGAGCATATCGTAGTGCAAAAGGATCTGTTACACAGGACGCGATACGATGGTTCTATACTGCGAAGAATCTGTCTCATCTGCTCACGTTAGGTCTTTCTATTGGGCCAAGCAAGACGCGGATGCTGTTTAGGAATTTTCCTTGGCTCACGACGGGACTTAAGGCCAATACCCTTCTGAAGTATTGCGATGGGTACAGCGAATTCATGGGAGAAATCGTGCACATGATATTTCACTATATGACTAATGTGTTCGAGACCTACGTAAAAAGGCCTCACAAGCTGATCTGGTTCGAAGAACTGCTGACCCCGGAGATACCTCTTGCCATGGGACTGACGCCGTTTATGACAGAAGCGATCGGGCTCTTGTTACCCATGGTGGATAAGCGTGCCGATCAGCTGTATGTGGATGCGACGGAGAACGCAGGGTATCCAGCAGACATGTGCTCGTTCATTAAGACCTCGCTCGGCCTTGTTTTGAGAAACGAACTGCCACGGCCCCGACTCATACTTACCACGAACTCGCCCTGTGATAGTGCGATGTCAGCCTATATCCCTATCGAGGCCATACTGAAGGTTCCTGTGTTCCGAATGGATCACCCCTTTGAGACCACCGAGAGGAGCATCACCTACTATACCCAGTACCTCTGGAAGATGATCAGGTTTCTTGAGCACCACACCGGCAGTAGGATGGACTTCGACCGCCTCAGGGAATTGTGCGAAGAACGCAATCGGGCGAGCAGCTACATTCTGGAGTTCAGGGAACTCATGCGAGCCAGACCAGCACCTGTAGGAGGAGGTGTGCTTACCCTAAGTATCCTTGGACACGAGGTCCTGCCAGGTACACCCCTTACGACAGCATTCGCCAAATTCTTTAGGGACAAGGCCAAAGAACGGGTCATGAACGGCAGAGGCGCTGTGGATGAGGAGAGGATCAGGATTATTCTTTGGAACCCGCCATTTCTTATCGACATAGGGTTGTTTGACTGGATGGAGAGAACCTTCGGTGCAGTAGTAGTCATGGACATGCTCTGCTACAGATCCTATTCCTACATCGATACATCTACACCCGAGACCATGCTCGAGGGCCTTGCCCATGATATGATGCTGGGCCCCATGGCCCGTCATACGCGGGGGACAGCTCGACACTACTATGAAGACCTTATTCGCCTTGTTGATGAGTACAATGCAGATATGGTGTTAATGGCGGCACACCAGGGATGCAAAAATACCCTCTCGATTATGGGCATTGTACGAGAAATGTTGAGAAAAAAAGGGATCCCGTTCCTCCCCATTCATTATGACCTCGTAGACCCGCGTATAACGTCGCCAGAGGCAATACGCAAGCAGATCGAGGAGTTCATGGAGACTGTCATGGAAGTATAGTCCGCGTGGCAGTCCTCATGAGTCATGTGGAGTACCGTTTTCCCCCGTGTTCTTCAGAACTGCCATGAAATAGCCGATTATTCTAAAGAGACACACCTGAGTATCACGAGTAACCATCCTTTCTGTGGCACGATATGGCAGCAAGACACCTCAGGGTCAAGTTCGCTATCTTTGGCGCATTTCCGTCTTTGGTGTGTGCCTCCTTGGTACTTTTTCTCATATCGTATCTTGCTGACTTTGATGCTCAGCAGGTGCGGTCGGTCTTGCTGTGTGCAGCACTGTTGGCCTCAGTGCTGTTGGCGATTTCCATATGGTTCGATAAAAAATGGCAAAGTCCATTAATCGAGCTTATCGAATCCTATGAACGCACTCACTCGTTGCATCCGGATCAGTTGAGGACGCTCCATGAGCGTGCACTCCGGTTCCCTATCTATACGTATGTGTTCAATCTGAGTTGGTGGCTTGTCGGGACACTGATCGGCTCGGTACTCTTTGTCCTTACACAGATCAAGGGATTGGTTATCATATACATCCTCATGTCAGGATGTGCCGGTGGGCTTCTTTCAGCACTCATTCAGTTCTATACGGTAAAGGCCTTCTTATGGAGGTCTGTGAATCCAATCCTGGCTCGAACCGTGTGGCCCAACACTCCTCGTCTTACCGTTCCCCTGACCGTTCGGTCGAAACTACTGATCTCTTTTGCCTCAGTTATTGTGCCGTCACTGATCATATCTTTGTTGTTGGCAGACTCCACAGTCCTTAAACAGATCAAGCGCGAGTATCTCGAGCATCAGCAGCGACTCGTCAACCACATGGTATCTGAAATCGCACCTTATGAGCTTCACTCATGGCAGATGCAACCCTTCACTGACATTCTCGAACGCTACGAGGCTATGGGCCTGTCATGCCCTATCTCGGTGTTTGATCGTGCTGGACAGAAGCTCTTTGGAGGCAACCCGATAGCGCTGTTGGGCCCAGAGCAACGTGCTGACCTGGTAAAGGTCACCGAAGAGACTGTTGTAAAAGCGTCTGACGGTGCAACGATCCTGTGCGTTCCCATGGGTACTACCGGAAAGGTAGTGATTGCTACCTGCCACATGGAGCGTCTTTCAGCCCACTCAAGCCACCTACGTCGGGTGTTTGTCTTGAGCTCATTGCTACTCCTTGTAGCACTTATACTCATCGCCTACCAAAGCTCGCACGATATAGCTCGGCCAATCGACTCGCTTAAGGCACAGGCACAGCTCATTGCTCAGGGCGCATTCGAAACCACTACCGAAGTGTTCTCTGACGACGAAATAGGGGAATTATCCTGGCATCTTATGCAGATGACCAAGACGCTCAAGGAGTCCAGTCAGATCCTCGAGACAAAGGTAAAGGAGCGAACCCAGGAGTTGGAACGCGTCAATCGAGAGCTAAAGACACTGAACAAGCTCAAAGACGAATTTCTATCATCGGTCTCCCATGAGTTGCGCACACCGCTTACCTCGATACGATCTTTTTCAGAAATCCTGCTTCGTTATCCCGACGAAGCTGAGCATACAAAAAAGGAATTTCTCGAAATCATTCACACCGAAAGCCAACGACTGACCCGGCTGATCAACGAGCTACTCGATCTGGCCAAGATCGAGTCAGGCAAGATGAGCTGGCACGACCAAATACTTGACGTCCAGCAGGTACTGACCGATGTCCTCAGCACCTTGCGCATCATAGTTGATAGCAAGGGTTTGGCGCTACACGTCAATGTCTCTCCCCACCTGCCCCACGTGTTCATGGATAGAGACCGTCTCGTTCAAGTTTTCACGAACCTCATAAGCAATGCCGTCAAATTCACCGAGCCCGGAGGGAGCATCCACATCTCAGTGGAACCCATCATCGGCAAACGGATCAAGGACGTAGTTTTGTTGATCAAGGTGTGCGTGGCAGATACCGGCATCGGAATCCACGAGAAGGACCACAACGTCATCTTCGAGAAATTTGTTCAGGTAGATCCGCTGTCAGGTGAAAAACCGAGAGGAACAGGGCTGGGACTGGCAATTTGCAAAAAGATCATATCGCACTACGGCGGTGATATATGGGTCGAGAGTACACCAGGAAAAGGAAGCAAATTTTGCTTTACCATTCCTTGCGCACCACCTGCCCAGTCGCAGTCAGAAGAGGAATAAAAGAGCGCAACCGAATGGGATGAGCATGTCTTTGGAACGACGGGGCCCTCCTAGACTCGTGGATCGAAATTGCCTGAATCAGGGCCGCCACAGTCTGGAGTGTAACAGGTTGCATCGGTAAAGCTACACTCAGTATTGCAGGATGGACACACACGAGGTATACCTTTGGAAACTTCCTCCTGAAACCGGTAGCCACACTGAGAGCATTTCCACCATATCTTATCTGACATCGACTCCTCCTCTTTGCATTGGTTCGTTGTCTACCTACGGGACTGCTCAAGCTGCGCTCGTTCGCTACGTCGCCCACATGAAGGGCAGGTAGCTGCTTGCTCGTCAGTCCACATCTCCACCTCCCCTCCACACCAAGGACATGAAAACGATTCAGGCACGTGCTTTCTCGTTGGATCATCACCAGGACAATGAGCATCTACGATCTTACTCATGGTATGCCCCTCCACACGTCTTTTCTTTCTTGGTGTAGTACGATCTTCGGCCTGTCTCAAATGACCTACCGCAGTCCGTCTCGAACGACATATGAGTACGTCCCCTACCCATTCGATGCATGAACCGGCTGAAAAGGGTTCAAGCACAGTGACCAGCGATGACGGTATCGAAAAAAAGGGGCGACACGTTCAGTGCATGTACTCACGTGCTTGGTGAAGCACATCCCCCCTCCGCGCCTCTTGCCACACGTGGTGACGTCCTTACCTCCCCATTAAAAAAATGCTTGTGTTCCAGCTCGCTCCTTGCTAGATTGGATACGAGCCTCTCCTTTGTGTACCTCGACCCTAACCCGCACGACAAACCACCAAAGCACTGTCGAGGAGCTCCTGAGCGCATCGGCTCGACACCTCAACCGTCTCGAATAAGGAGGGAAGCCATGGCCGAGAGCACGTATAAGATCATCGAGCTTGTAGGATCAAGTTCAAAATCGTGGGAAGATGCAGCCAGAAATGCGGTGGAAACTGCTGCCAAGACCTTGCGTGACCTCAGGATCGCTGAGATCTCAGAACTGGACATGAAGCTTGAAAATGGGAAGGTCGTTGCATATCGCGCTCGTGTGAAGGTTTCGTTCAAATACCTGGGCAAAGGCGTAGGTGGCGGCTAAACACCTCTGTTGTGTGCATGGGAACCTTCTGTACGTCCGGACGATTGGACCGACTAGTGCTGAGACGGTCCCGTCCTGAACGGGCGACGACAGGTACGGATGAGCTGCGTACCGGTGGTGTCGTTGCGAAATAGAAACGCCCCCTGTGCACGGCTACGATGCGTTCCCTCTGAGCAGTTGCTTTAGGCGAGCTTTCTTTTCAGCAGGCCATGCTGCGCAAATAATGCTCTTGCCCTGCATCACCTGGGCCATGCAGGCATCGCACCCTACATTGCATGGTACGATCTCATGTGCTCGGCCGGTGAGTGTCTTGTGCACCCACTCCGGGTCTGCAAGAATGACCCGTGCCAGACCAATGATGTCAGCTTGGTTTTCTGCGAGCACCTGTTCGGCTATGGATGGCGTAGCGATCCTGCCTGCAACGATCACCGGAACAGATACCCTCTGCTTTATCAATGCAGCCAGCTCAGCCATAAACGCCGTGTTCGAGGTACGCTCTATAACTTCAGGGAGAAAAAATGACTCGTACGTACCTGCCATCACTGACAGATACGCGATGCCACTCCGCTCCAACTCGACCGCAAAGAGCTCAGCCTCAGAAGGTGTAATGCCATCCGGAAGCCATTCATCGACAAGAAAACGATATCCGATCGGCACATCGCTGCCGACAGCCTCCTGAACTGCCTGTACCACTTGCAGTGGGAATCGTATCCTATTCTCAAAAGACCCTCCATACTCATCGGTCCGTACATTGGTTCTTGGGGAAACAAATTGGGCAAGAAGATATCCTGTGCCTCCGTGGAGTTCTACCATGTCAAAGCCGGCACGCTTGACATTGTGGGCTGCAGAGGCATAGGCCTGGATAAGGGATGCAATCTCCTCGACACAAAGTGCCCTAGGCACTCTGCCGAATACTGGTACTTCTGACGCTGAAACCGGCTCATCGACACATGCAAATCTGCCTGCATGGTTGATTTGACAGCAGGCAAGAGCACCCCCTTCGTGAATAACTGCAGCAATCTGTGAGAGCTCCTCAATGCTTGAAGTGCCGTACGCCCTCAGCATCCTGGGGCTGCCGACTCCTGAGGAGTGCACCGCACAGGATTCTACGACGACCATTGCAAGCCCTGACGCACCCATTGTTCTGTAGTGCTCCAACAAAAGGGCTGTTGGCCTTCCCTCAGGGCTTGCGTAACCTGTATACAGGGGTGCCATTGAAAGCCTATTGCAGAGCCTTATACCTCGGACTTCAATAGGGGAAAACAGCAGTGGATATTGTGCACATGTGTCTGGCATGTCGTTCACTCACTCCCTTAGGCGTCTGGGTGATGACTGCATCGTATGCCCTCACCAAAGCACGCACTAGAAACAATCCAATGGAAGTACCACATCATAGTAAAGAGAACCGTAGGCCTGTTCAATAGTGCCTTGGAGGGATTACACATCGAGTGGTCCTGTTGAGCGATATGCTTGACAGTACGTCACTTACGTCATTATGGTGTGATGAACGGATTGTAGTGCTAGGTTCGAGCACACTTGATAGACTCTCTCCACACTGGCGGACAACGCTATATGAGAATCTACACAAAGTCCGGAGACAACGGGTGGACCTACCTTCCCAGTGGTCAACGAGTACGCAAGACAGACAAAAGGCTCGAGGTGTACGGAAGTATCGATGAGTTGATAAGCGCCCTCGGGGTACTTGTATCGATGCTGCCTGCAGGCAAGGACCATCTTTCAACAGAACTCCAAAAGATCCAGTCCGAGCTCATGACCCTGAGTGCAGCGCTGGAAAAGGAAAAGACAGCCCTTTCGCATGAATCGATTCCAGAACTCCTTCATGAGGACCTGAGCACCTCATGGCTCGAGGTCTCGATTGATCGGATGGATGAGGCACTCCCTAAGCTCACACACTTCATCCTTCCTGGAGGCCACCCTGCAGCAGCATGGGCCCATCTGGCAAGAAGCATCTGCCGAAGAGCAGAACGTCGGCTGGTTTCCTTTGTCGATGACGCTGCCACATGTAACGTACACCCTCGCTCACTCACCATCGCTGTCGGCTATCTCAATCGCCTATCAGACTACCTTTTTGTGTTGGCACGGTTTATCAACACCGAGCATCATATAGACGAAGTTCCATGGAAACCGTAACAAGTGATAGCCGTGACCCATCGAAGGGTAAAGGCCACCTGGCCATATACTGAAGGTGGTCGTCACCCGCGAAGTCGATGAGATCTTATGACATACGAGGTTCGTGGACTTCTGGCGTGTGGCATCAGCTCCGTCCCGTGCATGTGGGTAACGAATGGATATTGCAGTACGAGCGCGAGGAGTTGAAAAAACCTTTGTGACAGGCCTGTTCAAGAAGAAGAGGACACATGCGCTTCGTGGCCTGAACATCGATATCCCGAGGAGAACGATCTTTGGGTTACTCGGACCTAACGGTGCAGGTAAAACAACGTTTCTCGCCATCCTATCAACTCTTGTACAACCTGACAGAGGAACGGTCAGTGTCTTGGGCATGGATGTGGGCACACATGCATCGGAAATCCGGCGTCGAATAAACCTGAGCAGTGGCCATGCCAACTTTCTCTGGAGCCTTACCGTGCAGGAGAATCTTCAGTTTTACGGCATGCTATATGGACTTACAGGGAAACGGTTGCACCAGAAGATCGAGGAGCTTATCGAGCTACTCAACCTGGGCAACTATCGGTCAGTTCGCTTCGAGGCATGCTCGACTGGGACAAAACAAAGGCTTGCGTTGGCCAAGTCACTGCTCAATGATCCTGAGGTCTTGCTCCTGGATGAGCCCACGGTCGGCCTGGATCCTGATGTGTCACGTAGAATCCGCACGGCAGTGAAGTCCCTTCACCACGTGAAGGGGACCACTATTCTTTTGACAACACATAACATGTTCGAAGCCGAGGAGTTATGCCAAGAACTCGCCTTGATCAGAGATGGTACCATTTGTGCGCGTGGCACGCCTTCTGAGATCAAGGCAACAATGCACCTCGGAGACACGGTACGAATACGTCTACTCAATGCAATCGTTTCGCCACATCTGAGCGACATCACCGGGGTATGGGAGTGCTCGATGGTGGATACTACGCTCATCGTCAGGCTCGATGACCATAGAAAGAGACTTCAGCAGATCCTCCACCGGTTAGCCACCCAAGGATACCTCATCGAAGATGTGTCTATAGAGGAGACAAGACTTGAAGACGTACTTGTCATGCTTGCTCAGTGAACTCGCTCCTACCTATGCCTTTCTCCAAAGGAACTGGATTATGAGCAGACGTAACCTGTTTACCCTGTTTGAAATCCTCTTTTGGCCTTTGGTCGGCCTCACCTCTGTAGGACTTCTCACTGAGTTTCTCTCACTGAGTGCGCCGATGAGGTCTTTCATTCTCATAGGGGTTATAGCGATGGGTACAATCCAGGTCTGTCAACTCGACGTAGCATACGTGCTGTTGTACGATGTCTGGAGCAAAAGCGTAAAACATTCATTCATAGCGCCTGTTGCTGTCAGACACTTTTTGATCGGATCCTGGCTGGCAGGTATGGTACGAGGATGCATTGTCTTCGCACTCCTGGTGCTGATCAGCTGGCTATGTTTCGATTTTCATCTTGCACCAGCAGGACCGATCCCAGTACTTGTGTTTCTTAGCGGCCTTTTTCTCAATGCCCTGCTCATAGGACTCTGTGTATGCATACTCGTGCTTCTCGCAGGGAACCGCGCTGAGGTTACCGCGTGGTCGCTGGTGAGTCTCATGATGCTGCTATGCGGGATCTATTATCCTATAGACGTACTTCCCCAGCCGTTTATGGCGCTTGCTCACCTCGTTCCTCTTACCTACCACCTCGATTACTTCAGGTCCTTCTACAGCATCGAGCAAACATGGACTTACAGTTTGGCACTTGGACATGGTCTTTCAGCACTGTATCTCGTGCTTGCAATCTGCGCCCTTAGCAGAGCGATGAAAAGAGCCAAACACACAGGAATTATCCTCAGGCTATCCGAGTGAGGCCTTCTCGAAAAACGCCCTCCATTTCTTTGCAAGGCAGCTGCTGTTGCAAGCGTGAGAACTCGATGCCATCCAGTTTGATAATTTCCCATTTTTGAGTTAGCCTGTGCGTCAGCCATGTTACAGAGAGCAAAGGAGGAGGGATCCATGGAACGTTTCGAAGAGACCTCAATGGGGGCCATATTTCAGAACAGGGTCCAACAATATGGGGACAAGACACTTGTGCGTTACAAGAATCAGTATGGACAGTGGCAGGACATCTCTTGGAACGAATTGAACAAGATGGTCCGGGCCTTGGGGTTATTTCTCATTAATCGCGGGATCGCTCCCGGCGACAAGGTCGCCCTTTTTTCACCCAACAGATACGAATGGTGGCTTGCCGATCTTGCAATTATCTCGATCGGTGCGGTCAATGTCCCAATTTATGCAACAAATTCAGCAGAGGAGTCTCGCTACATTATCGACAACTCGGACTCCAAGAAGTGCTTTGTTGGTACCAAGGAACACATGGATAAGATCTTGACGGTAAAAGACAAACTCCCTATGCTCTCAGAGCTTATCATCTTTGATACGATCGACAATCCTCCACCAGGGGTCATCACACTCAACGACGCCCTCAAGGAGGGAGCTTCAGCTACCAATAAGGACGAATTCGACAAGCGACTGGCGTCCATCGACCCAGAGGAGTTGGCAACGATCATATACACCTCCGGGACTACGGGAAATCCAAAAGGAGTCATGCTCACGCACAAGAATTTTGTCTCCAATGTCAAACAAGTACATGCCATCGATCCCGATTTTCTCAGTGGTGAACACATATTCCTATCCTTTCTCCCATTGGCACACTCTTTGGAGCGCACTGTGGGGTATTATGGTCCTATTTACCTCGGACATACGGTCGCCTTTGCAGAGAGTATCGATAAGCTGCTCCAGAATTTTCAAGAGATCCGGCCGACATTTCTTATCAGTGTGCCACGTATCTATGAAAAGGTGCATGCAGGAGTCATGGCAAAGGCAGCCAGTTCACCCCCGCTCAAGAGGGCTATATTCAAATGGGCTATGGGCATAGCCCGACAAAATCTCCCCTACATTTGCCAGAATAAAAAACCCAGCGGGCTGTTCGCCCTCAAATACGCCATTGCTGACAAACTTGTATTCTCCAAGCTCAAACAAACGCTGGGACTCGACAGGTTGCATGCAGCAATCTCAGGGGGAGGGCCTCTTTCGGTTTCAGATGCAGAATTCTTTCTCGGCATGGGCATAAAGGTGCTCGAGGGGTTTGGCCTTACTGAGACGACACCAGTTACTCACGCCAACAGACCAACGCTGATCAAACCAGGCACTGTTGGCAGTCCAGTAAAGGACACGATCGTGAAGATCGCCGAGGATGGTGAAATCCTCATTAAAGGTCCTCAGGTGATGAAGGGATACTACAAGAATGAAGCAGCTACCAAAGAGGCATTTACCGATGACGGATTTTTCCGCACAGGTGATATTGGAGAAGTCGATGAAGATGGGTATCTGAAGATCACTGGTCGAATCAAAGACATTATTGTTACATCAGGCGGCAAGAACATCTCACCTCAGAATATTGAGAATTCCTTGTTGCTTTCTCCCTTTATCGAGCAAGTCGCAGTGATAGGTGACAACCGCAAGTACCTGTCGGCATTGATTGTACCTTCCTTTGCCGCACTGGAAAGCTGGGCACGAGAACACAACATCAATTTCGCAACACGACAAGATCTCATCGCCCATCCTGACGTGCAAAAGCTTTTTGAACAGGAAATTGCCACTCAGATGAAGGACTATGCCCGCGTAGAGCAGATACGAAAGTTCAAGCTCCTAGACAAAGAATGGTCTCAGGCGACCGGCGAACTTACCCCGACCATGAAGGTAAAAAGAAAAGTGATCAACCAGAAATACGCAAAAGAAATCGAATCAATGTATCCACCTGACTGACAGGCCCTCTTTTTTTCGGTACCAGAGTACAAAAAGGCCTTACTCAGTAGGATTGGCCATGGGGTTAGGGGTGCTCTCTTTGTATGCTCAATATCTCAATGAGCCTGCCAAAGGCTTAGATCTCGCACAGGAGTGCTCCCGCATCTGTAAGGAGTGTTGACCCTAGGGCACGTGACGCCTTGCGCCCAAGGGCCCGTGGTTTGTTACCTGAATGAGAGCTCCATTTCAAACATACCTTCTGCTCTCTTTTTGATCTCAAATCCCAATTTCACCAATATGTGTAACATGACCGTATTTCGTACAAGTACCTCAGCAGTGAGGCCATGAAGACCCTGCTTCTTGGCCAAGTGTATCAGGTAGGAGAACAGTTCCGTCCCCACCCCCTTATTCTGATAGTCATCTCTGACGATCACAGCAGCTTCTGCATAATGGGTTGTTTCGTCGATATTGTACTGCCCTACCCCAATGATCTCTTGCTTTTTGTCGTGCTCAAGGACTGCCAGTATTACCATTTCCATTGTGTAGTCGATGACAACAAATTCCTGCAAGCGCTCATGAGGCATGTCCCGTCTGGCAGACACAAATCTCAGATAGAGGCTCTTGTCACTGAGTGAGTAAAAAAAATCCTTGAGAAGCGGCTCATCGCTGATCTTGACAGGTCTGAGGAATATGTTCAGCCCAGACTGAGTGGTCCTATAGGTTTCGAGCGATTCTGGGTAGTGACCTCTTTCGCCAGGTATGAATGCTTGATCCTGATAGATCATCCCTAGTCTCTTCGCCTCGGCAATGAGCCATGGCCTGAAATCAGGATGGGCGACAGCAATTAGGTCCATAGCCCTCTCACGTATGTTCTTTCCATGGAGATGAGCAATCCCGTATTCTGTCACCACATAGTGGACATCTCCACGGGTCAAGGTCGCACCAGCCCCCTCCTCCATGAGCGGCACGATCCGTGAGACCTTTCCTCCCCGAGCCGTAGATTGAAGGGCCAGAATGGTCTTGCCGCCCTCTGAAAGGACCGCTCCACGCATAAAATCTGCCTGTCCCCCGATTCCACTGTAGAATCGTCGACCTATCGATTCCGCTGTCGCCTGACCAGTCAGATCGATCTGAAGGGCACTGTTTATGGCGGTCATACGGGTATTGCTCGCAATCACCAACGGGTTGTTCGTATAATCGACGCCTCTGAATTCTATACTGGGGTTATCGTCGAGATATTCGTAGGTGCTGGACGTACCCATACAAAAGGCCGCCACTGTTTTTCCTCGATCGATGCTTTTGTACGCGTTGTCGATTACACCAGCCTTCATGAGTTCGACAATACCATCGGAAAGCAACTCAGTGTGTACTCCCAAGTATCTCTTCTGATGAAGGTTCCGTAATATGGCGTTCGGTATGCTTCCATACCCCACCTGGATTGTATCCCCATCCTGAACGAGCCTTGCCACATATTTCCCAATCTGTTGGACGACATGGTCAGGCGCAGTTGACCGGTACTCAAGCAACGGCTCGTCATGACATAAAAGGAAATCGATGTCTCGCAGGTGGAGAAATGTATCGCCGTGCACACGGGGCATATACCGATTTATTTGAGCAATAATCAACCCTGCGTGCAGAGCAGCAGCTTTAGTGATGTCCACACTGATTCCTAAGCTTACATACCCGTGCTGATCAGGCAAAGAGACCTGTACGAACGCGATGTCAATGGGAACGAGTTTCCGTTTTATGAGTTCTGGGACCTGCGATAGAAAGACCGGCGTATAGTCTGCAAGTCCTGCATTCACGGCATCTCGAGTATTGTCGCCAATAAAGAACGCATTGTGACGAAAGTTATACTTGAATTTTTCATCGCCGTAGGGCGCAACACCAAGCGTAACGACCTGAAGGATCTCTGCGTCGAAAAACGCCTTTGGGTGGGACTCAACATACTGTATGAGCGCCTTGATCAAGTACTGGGGCTCTCCACATGCAGTACCTACAAATATCCTGTCACCGGGTCGTATATGACTGAAGATCTTCTCTTCGGAAGCAAACTTGTCGGGGTACAAGCTCTTTGTTCTCTCAAGCGTGTCGGTCGTATCCTTCGAGGCGACCATACCGTCCGTGTTTCTCCTCTCTGTTTGTGCGACGATGCCGTTCCTTGCTTGTACCGCCTACTAACCTCACTAGAACATCGGACATTAAAAAAGGCCCTGGAAGAAATCCAGGGCCTTTTTACGGCACCATTACTTGCTCAAGATCTTAAACACAACCCGCCTGTTTTTCTGACGGCCTTCTTTGGTACTGTTGCTTGCAATTGGCATAGACTCGCCATACCCCTTTGCAACCAACCGATCCGGAGAAATTCCCCGATCGACCATCCATTTTTTGACTGCTGCAGCAC
>FWPU01003880.1_pt1 | contig 36190 bp, 32 predicted proteins | sample 2228361 | NCBI WGS metagenome assembly FWPU01 (sample SAMEA103939777, study PRJEB20133) | metagenome
GAAACCTAAGGGGCAAGAGGACCTCTCTGCTCCTCTCATTTCACCCATTGCCACGCCACCACGCCTGTAGCTTCATCGAGATCAATCTCCTGGCTCCTAACTCCTAGCTCCTAGCTCCTTTAATTGAAACTTTTCGCCGTTCCGCGGGGTTTAGATGGATATGCGGCTTGAAGATCCCGATGCCGAGCTGATGCTTCGGGTTAAAGCCGGGGAAGAGGAGGCGTTTGACCAGCTTCTGGAGAAGTTTCAGCGGCCGGTTATCAACTACATTTATCGCTTCGTGCACAATCGCGATCTGGCCGAGGAGATGGCCCAGGAGGTATTTCTCAGGGTATTCATGGCACGGCGCCGCTATCAGCCGACGGCCAGGTTCTCGACCTGGCTTTTCAAGATCGCCACTAACCTCTGTTTCAAGGAGGCAGCGCGCAGGCGAATGGCTGCGGTCGAGGTAAGCATGGAGCAGGAGGGGCGGGACTTCAAGCAGCTTGAGGACGGCAGGCCCGGGCCGCTGGAGATACTGGACGGTCAGGAGCGGGAGAAACTGATAGCGCGCGCCATCCAGAGCCTTTCCGGCAACGAGAGGGCCGCGGTGATATTGCGAAAGTACCAGGGGCTTTCCTATAAGGAGATCGCCGAATCGATGGGTTGTACCGAGGCGGCAGTCAAGACCTATCTGCATCGCGCTAAGTTGAAGTTAAGGGAAAGGCTGGCGCGATACGTGGTCGGGCCGGCCGAGAACGGGGGAGGCAACAGGTAAAATGGATTGTGCAAATTTCAGAAAAGAATTTTTAGACGGCGCCGGGGAGGCAGCAGATGCCGATGAGCATCTCGCCATGTGCGGCCAATGCCAGGCCTTCAAGGCCGAAGTCGAAGCGGCCTGGGCCATGCTCGACCACTGGAGCGAGATAGACCCTCCTCGAGATTTCAAAAGCCGGTTCTGGGCGAAGGCGCGGCGGTCCGCCAGGCCGCCGCTGCGCGAGCGGATGGCCCTTGCGCTCGAGAGCCTTTCCGCGCTCGGACGGAACTGGTTGTCGGCTGCCGCCATGCTGCTGCTCGTCCTCCTGGCCATCGGCCTCTTCTCCTGGCCGCGCCGCCCTGTAACATATACCGAGGCGGACAAGCGCGACGAACAGTTGCTGCTCGAGATAAACCGCCTGGTTTCCGAGCAACCTGACTTCCTCTTCGCCTTCGATGAGTGGTCCGGTCCGAGAGAGGAGGAGCCCAAGGGCGAAGGCCAGGGAAAAAGCTCGAAAGGGGTGTGAAATGATGGCGAGGCATATGCCGGGATTGATCGGCGCCTTTTGCCTGCTCGTTTCGGCGCTCGGGCCCCTGGCATACGGGCAGCGGCTCGATCTGCCGCCGGGCAAATGGTGGAAGCGGCCGGAGGTGGCCGAGAGGCTCGCGCTGAGCCGCGATCAGGTCAATAAGATCGAGGCGATATGGCTCGATTTTAAAGACAGGCTTATCGACCTGCGCGCCCAAGTGGAGAAAGAACGGACCAGCCTCAACGCTCTGCTCGAGTCCGAGTTCATAGATGAGCCACAGGCCCTCGAGCGGTTGGACCGCATGCTGGCTGCGCGGGTCGAGCTGGAGAGGAGCTTCTTCGTGATGCGCCTGCGCATCCGCTCGATCTTGACCCCCGAGCAGCGCAAGGGGGCCGAACGACTGGCTGAGGAATCGAGAAAGAGACCGAGGCGGGAGCGAGAACAAGAACAGTAAACCGCGCGGCCGAAGCTAGAAAATGGCGCTGTGGTCGCGCAAGATGCAGCGGTCCATGACCACTATCAGCCCGGCGCGCCTGGCCTTCTCGGCAGCCTCCTCGTGCACCACGCCATCCTGCATCCAGACCGCTCTGGCCCCTATGGCGATCGCTTGATCGACGATCTCGGGAACAGCCTCCGGCCTGCGAAAGATATCAACGATATCGATCGGCTCGCTCACCTCGAGCAGGCTGGCGTAGCAACGCTCGCCCAGCACTTCGTGGTATCTGGGATTCACCGGGATGACGCGATAGCCGCAACTCTTCAAATAAGACCCGACGGCATAGCTGTCGCGCGCCGGGTTCTGCGACAGGCCGACCACGGCAATGGTCCGGCTCGTCTCGAGCAGTTCTTTGATCGCTTGCGGCGCAGGATTTGCCATCGCGAGGATCGACTACTTGCCGGCAATCGGACCCTTCAATTCACATCCGGGTCTTCGGGCGCCATATGCCGGTGCGCTTTGTAGAGCAGAACCAATCGCAGCTTCTCTTCCAGGAGAGCTTTCAAGCGGCAACTGCGCATCGCCAGATCCGGCAGCTCGAGCAGTTGCTGTTTGTCATAAACGGAGATGTCGAGCAACGATGTTATGGTATTAACGAATGCCTCGAACGAGAGCGAGCGCAATGGTGAGATGTCAGGAAGCGATCGGTCGAGTTCGGCGAGCAGCCGGCGAAAGATCAGGAGGAGCCGGTCCTTTTCGATTTCTTCGGAATCGAGGGAGCGGCTGTCCTCGAGCAATTTGATCTCGGCTGTTCGGTAAGGTTTAACTGCGATCGTCCTGAGGAGGCGCGCCTTGGCCAGGCCGAGCAGCAGGATATTGTAGCGGCCGTCGGGCAGCTCCTCAACCTGCTGGATCTGGCCGAGGCAGCCGATCTCGAAGATCTCCGGATTGCCGTAATAGTCTCTCTCCCATCCGGGCTTTAAAAGCGCCATTGCGATCAGCCGCTCGCCCGCCAGGGCATCGCGCACCATTTCCCGGTAGCGCGGCTCGAAAATGTGCAGCGGGAGCAAAGTCTTGGGGAAGAGGACCACATTGGGAAGCGGAAAGACAGGCACCTCAGTCAAGATTCCCCTTTCGCTCCTCATAGCAAGCTAAATTCTATCACAGGTGGCAAAGGGCCAGCCGCAGCGGGGCGAAAGTTCAATTCGCAGCAGAGATTGCAGATCGCGCGTGGGAGGGGGCGCACCGGCGTGCGCCCCTATATTTGCTAGCGGCTCGGCCCTTGCGCCATCTGCACCTCGACCGGCCGCCGAAGCTGGAATCTGAATCGAGTTTCCGAAGGGATCACGACCTGTTTGCCGCGCGTGAGCAGAACCGTACCGGTGCCGGCCGCGGCGCCGGCTCCCGCGCCGATTGCTGCGCCTTTACCTCCTCCCGCGATTGCTCCGATTGCCGTGCCGATTCCGGCCCCCCCGCCGATGATCAGGGCGTCGCGCTTCTTAGTTGCCTGGGCGCGCGAGTAGAAGTTGTTCGTAACCAGCTCGAACTTCCGATCGCTCTTGGGCGGCCTCAACTGAACCAGGGTGAATCCTATCTCGGCCCTCCCTTTCACTCGACCTGGCTCCTTGACGTGAACCACGCGCCCTATCACCTCGCTCCCCTTCGGAGCGACGAGCAGGCCGTTTACGACCAGCGGCTCGTCCAGCGTGAGCAGGAAGGTATCGCCGGGGCGGTTCTTCTCGCTGCTGATGCTATCGACGGTTCGCACGATCAGCCTTCTGCCCGCGGGAATAGTGACGATCTTCACCTCTGGCGCCGGCTCGACGACGCGCAGCCTGACCGGCTGGCTGGTCCGTTCGGTCTTGTGATTGGTCACGGTAAGCTCATGGGTGCCGGGCTGGAGACCTTCAGGCACCTGCACCACGAGCATATTGGGGCCCGAGCTTTTCACCTGGGCCTCAGCCTCGCCAATCCTCACCATGTTCCCCGAAGATTCATCGCTGAATCCATCGCCCGATACAGTGATCGTGGCTCCGGCAGTCGCTTCCTCCGGCTCGACTTTTTCCACTTTCACATCGGCCGGGGCCTCGCGCTGACATGCCGGCAAGGAAGCTAGAACAAGGATTCCCAAACCCAGTGCCACTACGATACTCAAGGCTCTAAGCGGGGACCAAGTCATATGGCTCCTCCATGTGGGACAAACGGGGTGGCCGCGCCCGCGACCCACAGTCAGGTTGTACGGGGTGAGGGGAGAAACCCTAAAAAGGATTTGAACATCGGCGCGAACTTTTGTCAATAGCCCGGGCCAAAATCCGCTGGCGTGCCTGGTCATTGTAAATCGCGACCGATCACCGCAGGTCGTACTTTATAAATGAAAAAAAAGCGCTGGCAAAGAAGAGCACTGTCAGTGCGGAGATCAGGCCGGCGTCCGGTATGACCCTGGCCAGCACCGAGCGAAGCGGCTCCTCGGAAAAGGAGATGTTCGGGACATGGCTGAAATCCTTGACTATCTGGACCCTCTGCCGCTCCAAATTATCGAAATAGTCGCGGAAGGTCTTGCGATATTGGTCGAGGAAGCGCAGGAAGCGGTTGTGGCGGTGGATGCCGGTGCCGGCCAGCTCTGCAACGGCGAATAGATAGGCCGAGGCCGGCGAAACGCGCGCCAGGTTCACCGCCAGGTTGACCTGGCGTTGTTTGGCCGCCTCGTAGCTCTGCATCAGCCTGGATTCCCTATCCTCGATCGCCTCGTCCATCTGCCGCCTCAGCTTGACGGTCACATCGGGGGGGATCGACTTGCCGGGATTCGAGGCGCGATAGGCCTCGAAACTCTTGACCATCTTCTCGCTCTCCTCGCGCCTGATCGCCGCCGTCTGCATCTCGATCTCCTGGACCGAGGGGATGCGATAGATGCTCTGGGCGACGAAGGCGGCGATCTTGGGGACCACGAAGTTCAGTCCCGCCCAAATGAGCAACAGGGCGATGAAGCTGCTCAGAGCGTGCACGGTACGCGTCGAGACGAAGATGCCCATGAGGAAGATCATGGCGATGTAGAGCGCCGAGACGAGGAAAATCAGCCCGGCCCGGAAAAGCCAGCCGGAATCGAGCGAGAGGTCGAAAATCGGCGCGATCAGGACCAGCCCGATCAGGACCGCTACCGCCATTGGAACAAGGAGGACGACCAGGCCCGCCGCCACTTTGCCTAAAATAAAGTCCTTTCTCGAAACCGCATTGGAAAAGATAAGCTTGAGCGTCCCTTCGGCCTTCTCCCCCGAGATGAGATTAAAGGAGATTAAAGGAGTATACCAGCGCGAGCAGGCTGAAGATGACCTGTATCAGGAAGGCGAAATCGAACTGGCCGAAAATCGAGAGCATCGGCGTGCTGTCGTAGCGGCTGCCGGTAAGCCTCGGCGTATAGTGCGGGTCGATCTGCGCCGAAACGCCCAGGGCGTTGTGCACGCCGCTCGCCAGGAGCATGAGCGGAGCCGGGGGCTTGCTCACCAGCCTGCCGAAATGTGCAGCCGAATGCGGCGGCTTCGGCTCCTGGTTCCTGAAGGTAAGCTCGCTCTCGCGCATCGCCTGCTCGTGCTGGCGCAGTTCCTCGCGGTAGGCGGCGGCCCCGGAATAGAGGGCCGGAGGAACCAATGCGATCGAAGCGATCAGGACGAGCAGGAACTTGTAGCCGTAGATCGCCTCCAGAAGCTCCTTGGCGAAGATGGCTTTGAACACTTTTCGTGAAATACGTGGCTAAGAACACGAATTACAGTTATCGGTTACTTCCCCAGAGCCTCGGCAACAGCCGCGTGCAATTTTGCCGCCGGGATCTTCTTGGCGATGATAATTTTATCCCGTCGTGTGGGGCAATACAATGGGGAGCGCATATCTTTATTGTAGGTTGCCAGCCACTTCACCCCCTCTCCACAAGGTGGAGAGGGGGATTGGGGGTGAGGTGTTCTGCAGGCAGGCGATTGCAGTTGGCGGCTTAAATTTACCTGCAATTGTGATATGCGCCCTACAATGGGGAGCAGCTTGCCGGGCCTATCCCTATCCGGTTATATTAACTTGCTTTGAGGCGAGCCTTGGCCGTCGAGAGAAAGGAAGGATTGTGGACAGCAACCCTCTGGAAAAGATAAAGCCGAACGTGAGGCAGGCCCCAGCCTATAGCCTGCGCGCCCGAACGGCGCCGATTAAGCTTAACCAGAACGAAAACCCATACGATTATCCGGAGGAACTTAAGGCCAGGGTGCTCGAGCGGATGGCTGCTTTGCAGTGGTCACGCTATCCGGAGCTTACCCCCTTGTCCCTTCACCGGAAGCTGGCCCGCTTTGCCGGCTGGCAGCCCGATGGTCTGCTTGCAGGCAACGGCTCAAACGAGTTGCTTCAAGCAGCCTTCGCCGCTGTGCTCGAGCCGGGCAAGAAAGTGTTGCTAGCTGTCCCAACCTTTTCGCTCTATCGATTAATCGCCCAGGTGTTGGGCGCCTCGGTTATAGAAGTGCCGCTGGCAAAGGACTTTTCCTATGATCTGGACGCAATCGCTGCGGCAATCGACGCCGAACGCCCGGAGCTGATTGTCCTCTGCTCGCCCAACAACCCGACCGGGAGCATCTTGAGCCCGGCAGAAGTCGAGGAGGTCTGTCGGCGGGCAAACGGCCTGGTGATCGTTGACGAAGCCTACGTGGAGTTCGCCGGCAGCAGCGCGTGCCTGGTTCTTGCGCGGCAGCCTAACCTGATAATTGCCAGAACCTTCTCGAAGGCTTTCGGGATGGCTGGCCTGCGGCTCGGCTATCTTCTCGCCCGACCGGAGATCATCGTCGAGATAACCAAAGCCAAGGTCCCCTTTAGCGTCAACATCTTCAGCCAGGTTGTGGCGGAAACGGCCCTGGACGAAAGCGACCTCATGCGCGAGCGGATCGAGGCGATCATCGCCGCGCGCGACGAGCTGTACCTGGGGCTATCGCAGATCGCTGGGGTTCGGGCCTACCCCTCGGGGGCAAACTTTATCCTTTTCGAAACGGCGAGGCCAGCCAGTCAGCTCTTCGAGGCGCTGCTTGAGCGGGGCATCCTGGTGCGCGAGCTTTCCGGCTATCCCATGCTCGGCCGCGCGCTGCGCGTGTCGGTGGGGAGACCGGAGGAAAATCGGGCTTTCCTTGCCGCGCTGCGCGAGATAATGGCCGAGCCCTGGCCTTGATCGAGACGATGGACCTGGCTGGCACTTCGGGTCAACAATTGCCGAAATCAACGGCCGGCAGGCCGGGCGACAAACTGCTGCTTGCCTGGCTGCTCCTTTTGTCGTTCGCCAGCTACTGGCCGGCGCTGGACAATTTCTTTATCTCCGACGATTTCGTCTTCCTGAGCCAGGCCCGCATCGCCGACCGCGACCCGAGCCACCTGCTCAATTTTCCCCCCGGCTTTTATCGGCTGACCTCTTATCTCTACTGGTGGCTCGGCTACAAGCTGTTCGGCCTCCGCCCCGAGCCTTTTTATCTGCTGGCGATTGTCCTGCACGGCGCCATTGCTTATCTGGTTTTCCGTGTGACCCTGTCCCTCACCGCCGATCGAGCAACCGCGGCCCTGGCCGCGATCTTCTTCGCCGTGTACGAGAGGCACAATGAGGCGGTGATGTGGATTAATTCCGCGCACGAGCTGCTTCAGGCAGCTGCGGTCTTGCTCTGCCTTCTGGCCTGGGGCCGTTATCAAAGCCGGGGAAGGAGGAGGAAAGATTACCTGGCAACCCTGGTCTGGTTCGTTGCCGCTCTGCTGAGCAAGGAGTCGGCGGTGGTGCTTCTGCCGCTCATGCTGCTGCTCGAGTGGGGGCGCGAGGGAAGAATCGCCTCCTGGAGGCCTTATCTGGGGTTCGCAACTCTGACCGCTGCCTACGGTGCCGCCTTTTACCTTTTGCGCGGTGAACACCCGCTGGTCAGGTACGGCTACTACGGAGTGAGCGGCCACTTCATCACGGTCTACGCGAAAAGCCTGAACCGCCTGCTGCTCTTCATATATCCCTTCGCCCTGTACGCGTTCTGGGCGGCGCGGCGCGCGGGGAAAGCAATGAAAGTGCCCAGAGAGACAGTGGTCCTTGCAGGCTGGCTGCTCATCTCGATCTTACCTTATTCCTTTCTGCTCTACCTCGACCATATTCCCAGCCGGCATACTTATCTTCCATCGGTAGCCGCGGCGGGGCTTTTCGCGCAGGCTGCACTAGCCGCGCGGCGGCTCGCGCGCCCGCGGACAAGCGTGATAGTTGGCGGGGCAGTCGTTTTGCTGTTGGCCTGGAACGTCGCTTATATCTGGATGAAAGACAGGCAGTACGAGGAAAGGGCCTACCCGACCCGCGCGCTAATCAAAGCCCTGGAGGAAAGAGCCGTGCCGGCTGCAGGGAGCGGCCGTATCTACGTAAAGGGGTTCGAGCTTGCTGAAGTTTACGCCGCGGCCGCAGCGGAGCTTTTCACCACGCTCGATCCGAAAAGGATAGTCCTGGTCGAGACCAGCGACCAGGTCGAGCTTGAGCCCGGCGCGCTGCTCATCGAACTCGAGCGGGATTAGCGGGGGCGGAATTCGTGTTAATTCGTGGCCTCGGAGTTCTCGAAGCGCATTTCACGTGCTTCGCCTGAAATCGCCCAGCCCGGCGAGGATTAACCGTCGTTGGCGCGGACCGCCACCGCAGAGCAGTCGCCGTAATTCTGCGCCGCCAGTCTTTCCGCCTCGGCCCGCATCTTGAGCCAATCCTCGGGGGGAATCGAGAGAAAAGCCCTGACCACATCGGGGTCGAAATGGATGCCTGAGCAGCGTATGATCTCGGCTCGGGCGGCAGAGAAGGGCTCCGCTTTGTGATACGGGCGGTCGGAGGTTATAGCATCGAGCGTATCGACCAGGGCGAAAATTCGCGCTCCGATGGGGATTTCCGTCCCCTTCAGCCCTTGGGGGTAGCCGCTGCCATCCCACTTCTCGTGGTGATAGAGCACTATGAGCCTGGCGCTTGCCAGAAAGTCGATGCGCCGCAGCAGCTTGCTCCCGATGATCGGATGCTGTCTCATTACCGCCCATTCATCGTCGGTGAGCTTGCCCGGCTTGAATAAAATGGCATCGGGGATACCGATCTTGCCGATATCGTGCAGATATACCCCCCACTGCAGGTCCCTCAACGATTCGCCATCGATTCCCAGCCTCCGCGCCAGAGCTGTGGCGTAGGTGGTCACACGGAAAGAGTGCGCCTGCGTCTCCGTATCCCTGGTGTCGAGAACGGCTCCCAGGCTTTGGAGTAAAAGCTCATAGGCCCGCTCCAGCTCCTCGGAGCGCATCTCTAGTTCTTGAGTCCTCTCGGCGACCATCTGCTCGAGCCTCTGCTGGTATAACCGATTCTCGATCAGGATACGCCTCCTTTCCAGCGCCCTTTCAACGCTCAGCAGAACCTGCGCTTCTTTAAATGGCTTCAGGATGAAGTCGGAGGCCCCTATGCGCATGGCCTCGATGGCCAGGTCGATGTCGGTGAAGCCGGTGATGATCAAAAGCTCGGTGTCCGGCGACCAGGCTTTGATTTTTTGCCCCAGCTCGATGCCGTCAATCCTGGGCATCCGGATGTCCGAGATGATCAGATCAAACGAATTGCACCCGCACTTCTCGATTGCCTCACGGCCGTTTGCTGCCAGGACCACTTCGTAGCCGGCCCGCGTAAGAAAATGAAAAAGCAGTTCGCGGATGCTGGCTTCATCGTCTACGACAAGGATTTGCCCCGGTCTCATATCCTCCCCTCCAGTGTCACCCCTTCCGGAGATAGTAAGGTGGAAATAGTCGTGAGCTAGCTTCGCCTGGCAAGCCAGTTTAGATTATTTTAAATTGTTTTATATGTCAAGCGAAATTTTTATACCGCAATTTACCCAGGATCGCCGATTGTGCGCCGCCTCGCCCTCTGCCGCCTGCGGAGAGGGGGTTGGGAGTGAGGTGCAGTTGGCGGCTTGGATTCACCTGCAATCGTGATATGCACCGCCGCAGTGCAGCCCGCTCGACAAACAGCCCCTATGGATGTAAAATCTTGCGGTGAACGGGGAAACCTGAAAAGTAACCAGGTGCCATGGTTTTTCCCGATTCGACCATAGTGGTTTGGAGCCAGGCGTAATGGCCGATAGTGATGAGGCACTGCTTACAGCCAAAGAGGTAGCCCGCTACCTCAGGCTCGACGTCCAGACTGTTTATCGGCTGGCTAGCTCGGGCGCGCTGCCGCGTATCAAGATCGGTGGCTCGCTCCGCTTCAAGAAGTCAGTAATCGACGGCTGGCTATTACAACAGCGCTCGCGAAAAGGTAAGGCGCTGGTTGTCGACGATGACCAGGCGGTGCGCGAGTACATCGGGCTTGTCCTCTCATCGTTAGGCGTCGAGGCCGTTTTGGCTGCGAGCGGAGAGGCGGCCCTGGAGAAGATGAGGGAGGAGGCCGACTCCTACCGCGTGGTTTTTCTCGACCTGCTGATGCCGGGGATGGATGGAGTTGAAACGCTCAAGCGGTTGAAAGAGATAAGCACGAGTTTTCTGGTGGTGATCATAACCGGGCTCGATCAGGGGCACGAGCTGATTACCGAGACCATCAAACACTCTCCGGTAGCCTTCCTATCCAAACCGATCAACCGCAATCAACTCAAGCAGGTGGTCGATGCGGTTTTTGCCGAGCGATAACCTCCGCCCAGGCAATGCCCCCCCTTAAGTTCAGGGGTTACGGCACAGCCGCGCCCCACTGGTATCAACACGCTACAATTTTATTTGACTTGCGCATATCGCGGCACTATAATCGGGAACGTCTGTGAGTTAACGATGTAAGAACATTTGGTGCGGCGCTGAGGGCCGCGCTGATCGGCCGAAGCTCAGGAGAAAAGCACTCAGCACGAGTGCCCATGAAAAGGGGGGGGCGCCATCACCAGGAATTCCTCTACTGTCTCTACGACGGCGTAGGCTTGTCACAATTAGATCCTGCGAACGGCCAAGGCAGGATATTGCAGCACCGATAAGGACCAAACCTGGGAACCGGGAACGGAAAGCTCTGAGTCTGGTCTTCATAGGAGCGAGCCGCTGAACTGCTCGTAGTCTCTGGCGGCCCGGCCTTCAGTTCGGCCGAGGCAGAGGGTTGTCGGGCAACCGTGGGCGGCGGATACCCAAAAACTGGCAGCAGTTTTGTGTAGAAAGGCGGACTTGTGAGCCGAGCTAGCATCCTGCTCCTCGATTTCGACTCGGCAGGGGGGTTGGGCAGAATACTGCGCGAGATCCTGGAGGCGAGTCGCCACTTCAGGGTCGGGCTGCGCCACGAGCCGGTGGTGGATCACAGGCTGGCCTTCTCGGATAGTGAGCTTGGCAGGATCATCTCGCGTTCAAAGCCAGATATCATTTTCCTCATCTTGTCGGCAAGCATGTTGAAGCAGGCCGGCGCGCTTTTCGAATCGATAAAAGGCCGGGCCCCGACAGTGCCGATCATCGTTGTCGTTGAAGAGGGCGAGCCGGAAGAGGCATTCGAGCTGCTTAGGCTGGGGGCTGCCGATTTCATCGCCCCGCCCTTGAAGCCAACCGAGATCCTGCCCCGCGTCTGGCGCTTGCTGGAGCATATGGCGCGCCAGGAAACGCTGACCCAAACCCTGAAAAAGACGCTGGGGCTGAAGCAGCTAATAGGAGAGAGCGCGGTCTTCCTGGCCCAGATTAAAAAGATCCCCTTGGTGGCGCGGTGTGATGCAAGCGTGCTTATACTGGGAGAAACCGGCACGGGCAAGGACCTGTATGCTCGGGCCATACATTATCTGAGCCCGCGCGCGACCAAGCCCTTCGTCCCGGTCAACTGCGGCGCCCTCCCCGCAGAGCTGGTGGAAAACGAGCTGTTCGGCCACGAGCGCGGCGCCTTCACCGGAGCCGCAGCTTCGCAGCCCGGACTGATCCGGGGGGCCGACGGCGGCACCCTGTTTCTGGACGAGGTCGATTGTCTTCCGCTCCTTGCGCAGGTGAAGCTCTTGCGCTTCCTTCAGGAGAAAGAGTATCGGCCGCTCGGCTCCACAAGGACTTATCAGGTCGATGTCCGGATCATAGCCGCAAGCAACAGCGACCTGGAGGAGGCGGTTGAATCAGGAAAGCTGCGCCGCGACCTCTACTATCGTTTGAACATCGTTCCGGTCGTGCTCCCCCCCCTGCGCGAGCGCCGCGCGGACATTCCCCTTCTGGCCCGCCATTTTCTCGCCAAATACGGGATCGAATTCAACAAGCAGGTGACCGGGATATCGGCCGATGCAATGCAGGCCCTCCTGCTCCACGACTGGCCGGGCAACGTGCGAGAGCTGGAATACGTGATCCAGCGCGCTGTTGTGCTCTGCGAGCAGACGGTCATTCGATCGAGCGACATCATCCTTTCCCCTCTGCAAAAGGCGACACGCCACGAACCGTTCCAGGAGGCCAAAGCCAGGGTCGTGGCGCAATTCGAAAAAAGCTACATCGAGCGGCTCTTGCTCGCATATCAGGGCAACATCACCAGGGCTGCCCAGGCAGCACAGAAAAACCGGCGCGCATTTTGGCAGCTCATGCGCAAGCACGGCATCGACGCGCAGAGCTTAAAGACCTCTGCCCGGTAATGTTATCCCGCGACTGCCCGGGCGGCGGGCCACTCACCGGCCTTCCCACCTCTGTGTATCAACCTGATTCGGTCCAGCGCGGTGGCCGGGCGCGCACCTTGACAATCTCCTGTTCTCAGCCGGACAAATTTGTCCTAGTGCTATCCCTCCCGATAACAGGGCTTTGCCTCGCGCCGCGCGCGCGGGCCTGGACAAAGCAAGCCTCGCCCCTTTCGCCGCTCCCTAAGCAAAACAAGCACTTACACCCGTGGCACGCCGCGTGCTAAGCGCTATTCCACTAAGCGGAGATCGGCGCGTGAAACGTCGTCAGTGCTTGGGAGGAAAATGGCAAGTTGCCCGTGAGATCCTGACCTATTTGGCTGAGAACCCCGAGGCGCAGGATACCTTGGAAGGCGTCGTTCGATGGTGGTTGCTGGAACAGGAGATAAATCGAGAGGTCAAGAGGATCGAAGAGGCGCTCCAGGACCTTGTCTCGAAGGGCCTGGTGCTCGAGCGCCGGGGAAGCGACTCGCTCACCCACTACCGGATTAACATGCAACGGTATGAAGAGATCTTGCAGCTCATCAAAGAGGCTCCCGAGAGCAGCCCGGACGGCGAGACCGGGACTTAGCTCAATAGGAAACCGATGAATTTGTTGATCGATAAACTTGTCGAGCTCTTGTCTGACCCGCCCGCGGTGCTTGCGTCCGCTGCACGAATCGGCGCAAGAAGGCCATCAGCTCCCGCCGAAGTACCGGCAATCGCCGTATCGTTGAACTTGGAAAAGGGAGCGACAGTTGGAATCGGGCGCCTCATTCGCTCGGGAGAGAGCGTGGCCCAGAGCACAAGCGTGATCGAAGTCGATGCCGCTTTCGAGAACTTCTCGGGCGACCTCAAGTCGCTGCGCCTCCAACCCCTGCCGCTGAAAAGGAACCCTTCGTCACGGCAGAAGAAATTCACCGAGAACGATATCCGCGTCAGAAACGTGACCGATCCGGCTAATCCGACCGATTACCGGCTGGTTGAAAAGCCGAGTCGAAAAGAGGAGTTCAGGATCGACGCGCCAGCGGGACAAATCATTTTTGGCGAGCCGCAGTCGGAGGGTGAAAAGCTCGAGGTGGTTCACTGGACCGTAGTCTGGAGGGATGAGATCTTGGGCGAGAGGTACAGCGGCTCAATGACCTTGGAAATATGGGCAAACAGCTCGAGCGAAGTGGAGGAGATCTCCCGCAGGCTCCAGGCTCGATTGAGGGCGAATGGCGATGCCCTGCGCCGCAGGGGGTTCATTAGAATCAGACCGCTCATCCTGGAACCAGCCGAAAGCGCGCTCCATCAGCCGCCCGTGGGCTCACCTTTCCTCGTCTGGAAGCAGAAGCTGGGATATGGCGTCGTCTTCGAGTCGCAGGAGGGTGGCGAAACGAGCGCCGGCGCTCGCATCGAGCGGATCGACGTGGAGATGGATGAGCGCCTCGGCGAGTCGCTATCTCTGCCGTGATGAACCGGCTAGAAACAGGGAGGGACAACTATGGCTGAAGTGATCACCGAGACGATACTCCCGGGGACATACATCGAGGTGCGCGCCGAGGGCCTTTTAACCATCGGCGCCATTCCCACCGGCAACGTCGGCATCGTCGGCACGGCCGAGATGGGAACCGGGCGTGTCGAGATCCTGAGCAGCTTCGAGGAGGGTCGGGCCAGGTTCGGAGAGATGGGCCCATGGGACCCTAATGCCCTGGAGAGCAATTTGACTCTGGTGCGCGCCCTCAAGTTGCTCTTCGATAACGGGGCCGGCACCGTCTATGCCCGCAGGGTTTTCGATGAAAACTCCGCCAAGCCCGCGACCTATCAGATATTGAACGAAAACAATGTGCCGGTGCTTACGCTCAGGGCCAGGACGCCGGGCACCTGGGGCAATCGCCTGCAGGTCCGGGTCGAGCCGGCCGATGCCCAAGAACTGGTCAGCGACGAGCTGGTGGCGCGCAGCAACGGGTCGTTTGCCCTCTCTGCCCAGAAGGTCCTGCAGCCGGAATCGCCAGGAGCCAGCATCGGCAACGTGACGGTGCGCGAGCAGGGGCTGCTGAGAAAATTTCAACTCAAGCTCCCCCCGGCCGTAGCCTCGGGCGAACTGGTGCAGGTGGACCCGACTAATCGCGCCCTGAGCTTTGCGACGCAACCATCCTCTGCCGCCGAAATTCGAGCCAGCTACTGGGTGCCCGGGGAAAGCCTGCGCAAAGTTACTCTGCGCTACGGCAACGTCCAGGAGGTTTACGTCGTCCCGAGCATATCTTATCTGGCCCAGCGCCTCAGAGATGAAAGAAATCCCTCCAGGCTCGTGGAGGTGGCGCAGGTCACCGGCAGCGGCTTGCCCCAAACTATGCCTGCTTTTGCCCCCTTCTCTGGAGGCGAGAACGGCACCGTCACCACGGGACATTTCCAGAGCGCCCTGGAAGACCTGGTCGAACAAAACGTTCAGATCATCGTGGTCGCCGGCCTCGATTTCTCGCGCGCCAAGGCGGCAGTCCTGGGCCATGTGGAAAAGACGGAAAACCTGGGGCGAGAGCGCATCGCCATCATCGGCGCTGACAGCAGCGACGTGGAAAAGGTCCTGGAGAACGCTAACGAGGTGGCCGATAAAAGGGTCGTTCTCGTGGCGCCGGGCCTCAGGCAGCGGGATGCTCAGAGCGACCGGATGCTCGACCTCCCCCCGTATTTCGCCGCAGCGGCAGTAGCCGGCCGGTTGAGCGCCTTGCCCCCGCACGTCAGCCTGACCAACAAGACGCTGCCCGCTGTCGAGGCGCTTGCTGCGGAATATAACTCGGGCCAACTGAAGGCGCTGGTGCAGAATCGGGTCCTCGTGCTGCAAAAGAGGCGCGGCATCCGCGTGGTCAAGGGTATCACCACCCACGACGAGGCTTTCAAGCAGATCACCTTGCGCCGCATCGTGGACTACATTAAAGAGGGGACGCGCATCGGCGCCAACCAGTACATCGGCAAGCTGAACAACCGGCGGGTGCGGGAAAACCTGCGCACCACCCTGGACAGCTTCCTGGCCGACCTGCTGACCAGAGAGTTCCTGACCGGATACAGGCTGACGGTCTTCGCCGACCGCGCCATGGAGATTCGAGGCGAGGTGCAGGTGGTGATGGACCTGAACCCCACCTTCAGCATCGACGTCATCCGCGTTGTCATGAATTTGAGCTGAGGAGGCAGCCGTGTTCAATACTAATACCTTTTTCGGCACAGATGGTGTCCTGACCCTGAGCGATCCCGCCCCCGTCGACGCCGACGCCTTCGCCAACTACTTCGGCGAAGGCGGAATCGTGGGCCGGGTTACCAACGTGAGCCTTTCCGTCTCCATCGAGATCAAGCCCTTTCACGAACTCGGCTCCCACGCGATCAAGGACATGAGGGCCGGCAACATTTACATCGCCGGCAGCGTCGAAAGAGCCTTCATCAACGGTTCGCTGCTCAAGTTGATGTTGGGCCAGTATGCCGAAAACGAGGAGACCACGCCTTTCAAGATCCCCAGCTTCAATATGAAGATCACCCTCGACAACCTGCAACCCGCGGGCGATGAGGGAAACAGCGTCATCACCGTCTACGGGGTCATGTTCGACTCCTGGCAATTCAGTTTGCCGGAGGACGATTTCGTCCTCGAAAAACTCTCGTTCAAGGCGAGGCGTATCGCCATCGGAGATACCGAGGTCTCAGCCTGAAGCTTCCAATAAGCTCTAGCGCTGGAGGATTTCCATGTTCGTTACGCCCGAGGAGCTCTTAGCCGGCAGCGAAATGACTTTCGAAATCGAAATACCGCCGGAAATCCTGCACCCTGCGCCGGACGGCAGGTGCGACGGCGACAGGCCGGGCAAAAAGATCAAGCTCAGGCCGCTCACGGTGAGGGACGTACAGTTGATCGCAAAGGCGGCCAAAGACGATGAGGTGCTGACGTCGGTGCTTATGATCCAGAAGGCTGTGCTGGAGCCTCAGCTCAAGCAAAACCAGATCGCAGAGATGCACAGCGGCCTGGTGCGTTTTCTGATCGACCGCATCAATCGCATCAGCGGCCTGAACGCCACAGAGGATGAAATGAAGGAGATCGCCGGCTCTCCCATCGTTCAAGCCTTTTTTGTCCTGGCAAAGGAATTCAACTGGACGCCCGAGCAGGTTAAGCAGATGACCGTAGGCCAGATCTTGAGCTATCTCGAACTGCTGAACCAGTCGAAGAGGAGGCAATGAAATGGTCCCAGCCCTTGCCGGATTCCTGGCGAAAGCGACCGGGCCATCGAGGTTGCGCTCGGAGCTGCGCATGAAGACCAGAGCGCTCGGCCGCATGTTGAGGTCGGTCGGCGCCGTCGGCGCGGTGCGGACGGATTTGCCGGAAAGCCTCCTGGGCGGAGATATCCTTGCTCTGATGAGCACATCCTTGCGCCGGCTGCTGCAGGGCCAGGAGCAACCGGAAACAGCGGTCGGCGCTCTCTTTCAGGGCCGGTCTCGATTTGCCGCCGCGCCCGGAAGCGCAGTTGATCCTAAAAGGGCCGAATTCTCGACCGGCCCGATCGAGATCGGGGGCATAGAACAGCGGTTTTCGTCCTTGAAGCCGGCTCCTCGCAACAGCGCTCCTTTTCTCACTCCCGCCGCTCGGGCCGACAGAGAGGCCAGGGTAGATCCATTTCTACCGCCAGAAGTTTACGGGACTGCTCGGGCCGAGATGCAGACCGGAGCAGTGCCGGCTCGCAACCTTTCGCCCGGGATTCCGGCGGCGGAAGATATGTACGGAGCAGCAAGGGGGAAACGGCGCGCGGCCAGCAGCGTTCTGGTCGAGCGGCTCAGGGAATACTGGTGCTTATGCCAGGAAGAACAGATGTCGGCACGTGCCTCGCGTGAGGCAATCGCCATGGTAGCCGGGCAGGGAAGGGGCGCCGTGACTTCGCCTCCACCGCCGCCCGCCCTTCCGCCGCCCAGGTCCTGGCCTGAAATCGCGGCATGGCAGGCGGCCCGAAAGCTATATGCCCTCGCCTCGGGCGGCAGCCGGTTCGGGCCGGCCGGACGGGTGCAACAGAAGATCAAATCCGATCTCCCCGAGAAGGTGGAGATTCAAAACATATTCAACGTCGAAGTTAAGGGCGAAAAAGACCTGAGCGGGTCGATCGCCGACCTCTCTGAAAAAATCGCCGACATCCTGCGTGAACAGGCGATAGAACACGGGATCGATATTACATGAAAATCAAACCGATGCTCGGGTCCTTTGCCCTGGATGGCATCGAGTACATCGAATCGTCTGAGAGCCGGGCGCTGGTGGAGCACCGTGTTCCGGGCCTGGCCGGCAACTACTTCCAGGACATGGGGACGGTGCCCAACACTATCACCATCGCCGGCAGCAAGCAGGGCGACGAGGCGCGCGATGCCTTCCTGAACGGGATCCGCGAGATTTTCAACAAGGGAGAACCGACCACGTTCGTTGCCGATATCAATACTGCCACGGACATCATGGAGGTGGTGATAGAGGACCTCGAGGTGGCCGAAATAGGGGGGAGCCCCGACAGCTTCCGGTATCTGATCAGATTGCGCAAGTACGTCAAGCCGCCGGAACCGCCCGCCACCAGCCTGCTGGACACCGGGATTTTCGAAGACGCGGCGAGCCTGGTGGAAGGCGCCATGGACGCAATCGATGCATTGTCGTCTATCCCGAACTTCGGCGACCCGACGGGACCTCTGCGCCAGGCGCTCGACGGGATTAAAGCTGTGACACAAGGGCTCGATACCGTGTCGGATGGTCTCAAGCAGCTCTTCGGCGAGTGAGAAATGAATATGAAGCGGGAAGGCTTATGTCTCTGCTGCAAGGCCTGCCGGCTGCGGAACAGATAACGGCGATCCTGGCTCCGGTGATGGGGGATCGGGACGCCGGCACTGGAGTCGCTGGCGTTTTGAAGCGGCTCGAGGGTATCGACGTGTTCCGCATCTCAGCGTCCTTTTCAGCAGACCTCGACCAGATCCTAGCGGCCAATTTCGCGGCCGCCGGCGCCGTGCCGACCGGAGACGCCCTGGGTCGGTTTCAACAGGCGATCACCTCATTGCCCGGAAGTCCAGCCGACCTGGTGGCGCCAGTCGCTTCGAAATTGGAGCTGCTTAAAAATCTATCTTCTTCAGAGCTTTCCGCTCAGCTTCTCTCTGGCGTCACCGGGTTGCAAGGCATCGAATCGCTCATCCCGGTAAACACCAGGGATCTGGTTGCCGCTGCCGCCGACCGCCTGGCCCGGCTGAAGGGCGAGTTCGTCTCGGGGACGTTTCGCGAACTCGTGCGGTGGAGCCAAAGCGTGGGGGAACTTCACAAGGAGATCCGGCCGATCATCGCCTCCGGACCCGGAACGGTTGAGGAAAGACTGATTCAATACCTCAGCCGGAAATTGGCGGAACTGAGCCAGCTGCTGTTGTCGGGTCAGGAGAGCCTGGCGATAGCCATCTCAGCGCGGCTGGGCGCGGCGATCTCAGCCGACCTGCTCTCGGGCATCAACGCTATAAAGGCCGACCTCGTGAATTCCATGAATTCGGCGCGCATCGAGTTCCAGAACGGCAACTTCTCCAATACGGCGCATCTGGCGGCAGCCCAGGCGAGCTTTCAGCAGTTGACCGGAAAGCTCGGCGATCTCGTCGCGAAACTGAATTCGGTCCTCGACCTGGAAATAGCCGCGCCCGAAGGATTAGCCCGCGCCCTGCAAAAGCAGTTCGATGACTTCCTGCGCATCGAGATCATCGATCTTGGAAATATCAAAGACAAATTCGCCGAGGCCATCGGCCGGCTGGAGGAGACGATACGAGGCCTGGACCTGAACGTCGTGCGCGAGGCCATCGACCGGCTGTTCGAACGGATCGACGGCGTAATCGGACAATTTGATTTGTCCCGGCTCACCGAGAACTTGTCGGGGCTGAAAGCGCAGATCCGGTCGGTCTCCGAGGCGATCGACGGCGCTCTGTTCGAGGCCATCGCTGCGATTCGCAACGTGTTCGCCCAAATCAGGGAGGCTTTGCGCGCCGTGGCCTCCGAGCTGGGCAGCTACGACGAAAAGGGCGAATTTCGCTTCCATATTCAAAATGAAATCGAGGGTTTCCTCAACGGAATTAAGTCGGCGCTCCAGGAAAAAGTCCGTCCGCTTCTGGATCAATTGAAGAGCATTGTCGGGCAGACGCTACAGCAGGTCCATGACGGATTGAACGCGGTCAAAGGTGAGATCGAGAAGGTAAAGCTGCAACTCCAGGGGGCTCTCCAGGGGGTCAAAGAGAAATTACAGCAGTTCGACGTGGCCGGCACCATGGAGAAGCTGCGCCGGCAACTGGACGGTATGCTCAGCAGCTTGGGGAGCATCGACTTGGACCTGGTCATCGATCCGGTCGTCGCCCAGATAAACGAGATGAGCGAGGCGTTGAAGAAGATAGACGTCTCGGCCCTGAACGAGTTCACGATCGGCGCGCTGAAAGTTTCCGTCGAGGTGGTTGTCAAGATCGATTTTTCCGCGCAAATCACCGGCGTGCTCATGGCCGAATTCGACAAGCTCATGGAGATCCCCAGGAACGCGCTGGCTGAAATCGAGGCGAGGGTCGAGGCCGCCCTGAAACGATTCGGGGAATTGGAACCGAGCGTGCTCTTGGCGCCGCTCGACGACCTGTTCCAGCCGGTCTCCGCCCGCCTCGATGCCCTCAAGCTGGAAACTTTGCTCGAGCCGCTCGATGCCTGGTACGCGCGCGCGCAGCAGGAACTGGACAAGGTCTCGCCGGCCTCCCTCCTCGAGCCGTTAATCGCGTTGCACGGCCAGTTGCAGTCGGCGCTCGAAGCGATTTCTCCTGCGGAACTGATCGGCCCGCTTCGGCAATCGGTCGAAGCGGTGAAAGCTGAGACCAAGAAGATTAACGTCGCCGGGATCGCTGCGGAGTTGAGCGAGGCGGTTGCCCGCGTTAAGAGATTGCTGGATGATGTCTCGCCCGAGCGTCTTCTCGACCCGCTGGTTAAGGCCTTCGACAAGATCATGGAGGCACTCGATAGATTCAATCCCGCCCTCCTGCTCGAACCGTTCAGGGAAATTTTCGATGCGCTGGCCGCGCCGCTGGACAACCTTAATGCCGAGCACGCTCGTTTGATCGGAGAGGCCTTTGCCGCGCTCGAGGGCCTGCTCGACGCCTTCGATCCGAGGCGTGTCTTTCAGTCAGTGAGGGTGAAATTCGCGGCGATACAGGAGCTGTTGCAGCAATTGAACGTAGGCGGCCTGATCGCTGACCTCAAAGGCCCCTACGACGCCATGCATGCCTCGTTCCAGGCCCAAGGAGGGCCGGTCAACCTCTCGCTATCCGCGTCGGTGGAGGGGCTGAACCCGCTGCGCGATCCGACAATCGGGCAGGCGGCATCGGCGATTCAAAGGTTCCAGGCTAAGCTCGGTGTCCTGGCCAACGCAGAGCCGCCGGCCGAGTTGATCAGCCGCTACGAGGAGATCAGGCCTAAGCTGGAATCGCTCGTTCCAGCATGGGCGCGGGGAAACGTAACGCCTGCATCGATAAAGCGGGCCTTCCAGCTCGCTAATCCTTTGAGCCTTACCGCCGAGATAGACCAGCTCTACGAGGCCGTCAAGGACCAGCTCAGAAATCTCGATCCTCGAATCTTACAGGAAGATATCGAGGCGACTTTCGATCTCGTCAAGGACAAAATTTTTGCCCTCGATCCGAAAGCGATCGCCGGTGAGGTCCAGGGCGCGATCGACGCGTTGATGCGAAAGCTTGATTCCGTGGACCTGCAATTGATCGCCGATGAATTGCAGGGGTTGGTCGGAGAGGTCGAGGCGACCGTCGCCGCTCTGGACCCGCGCCCGATTATCGACCGGCTACAGGGGCTGGTCGAGGAGCTGGAAAGCCTGATGGCGGCGCTCAGGCCATCCGATGCGCTCGCTGAACTGAACGCCCCGTTTCAGGCGGCGAAAGGGATCGTCGCTGAATTCAATCCGGCGGTTTTCAGAGAGCCGCTCCAGTCCCTGTTCGAAGAGATACAAAGGATCCTGGGCGAGATAGACCTCGGCGTGGTCCTGCAGCCGCTGATAGACCGCCTCGACGATTTGCGCGACCAGTTGGAAAAAGGTTTGAAGCGCGCCGAAGCGGCATTCAACGGGATGATCGCGGCGATACCGGTATGAATGTAAGCAGCAGTTTGTTAAGAAAAGCAGGCTGTGCCTGCATAAGATCAGATGGTAGGACAACGGGCGGGAGCTTATGGACGGTCGGCGTGATGTGATCGTACTCGGCGGCGGACCGGCGGGTTCGGCCACAGCGCTCCGCCTGGCGCGCCGCGGCTGGTCTGTAACCATGATCGAACGGTCCGGCTACGGAGACGTTCGGGTCGGGGAGACCCTTCCTCCCCAGATCTGCCCGGAACTGCAAGCGCTCGGCCTGTGGCAGAGATTTCGAGAAGACGGTCATCTGCCGGCGTACGGCGTGCGCAGCGTTTGGGGGGACAACGAACTTCGCGATAACGCTTATATTTTCAACCCCTACGGCATGGGGTGGCGCGTCGATCGCTCTCGCTTCGATGCCCTGATCGCGCAGGGCGCCGAGAGCGCGGGCGCCGAGGTCTGCCGGCGGGCGCGCGTTGCCCGTTGCTTCCGAGAAGCAACGAATCGATGGCGCCTAGAGTTTTTCGCGGATGGGGAGCTGAAATCTCTGAAGGCGCGATTCCTGGTGGACGCGACCGGGCGAAGCTCAAAGCTCCGGCGACTGCTGGGAGCAGAGGATAGATGGCACGACCACCTGGTGGGCGTCGTTGCCTTCTACCAGGCCGAACATGGCGGCGAGGTCGAAGATGCTTGCACGTTAATCGAGGCGGCTGAGCAGGGTTGGTGGTACTCGGCGTCGCTCCCCACGAATCAGATGGTCGTGGTCCATATGACCGACCTCGACATCTACGCCAAGTGGCGGGCGACCGGGGCCGACTTTTGGAACCGACAGTTGCAACGGACGCAGCATACCATCTCCCGCGTCCGCCGTTTGCGCCAGGCGGGAAGACCACGTCTATTCATGGCCGGCAGTCACTGCGTGGAACGGATACCTGATTCAGGCTGGCTCCCGGTGGGCGACGCCATCTTGGCACTTGACCCGCTCTGCGGCGAGGGGGTCTGTACTGCGCTGAAAACAGCCGCCGCCGCCGCGGAGCGAATTGCCGCCTGCCTGGAGGGCGAATCGGATGCCATGACCAGCTACCTCGAGGAGACCACGGGTTGGTTCGCCCGATACCTGGAGCAGCGGCGGCGCTTCTACTCCCGGGAGCTCAGGTGGCCCGGCTCGCTCTTCTGGCAGCGCCGCCAGGGGGAATAAACAGTGGCTATAGTGAAAGTTAAAATCCATCCCGCTATCGGGATCGCGCGCGTAGGCAACAGTCCCGATGAGTTCTTCATCGGTCCCGAGCGGCGATGGGATCGCACGCCGCCCGAAGGGGGATACAAAGACGCGCTCTGTCGCGTCAAGCGCCAGGCGGCCCGCTTTAGAATCTTCGGGTATGACGAAAAGGGTAACATGGTGAAAGAAATCACCGCCGCCGACGCGAAGATCGAATGGACCGTCGCTCTGGCCAATAAAAAGGCGGCCGCTGAAAAGTTCCCTGGAGGCGGGCCCCGAAATCCCGAGGTGACCGGGGATGATCGGAAGAAGCTGATCATTTCTCCGGAACCGCGCACGCTCACCGGTCCCAATCAGCGGGCGGAATTCGACGATGGGACTTTTCAGTTGCCGGGCAGCGAGCCGGTCCATGTCTACCTGGGCGAGATTCGCACCGACGCCGACGGCCGCCTGATCATCCTGGGCGGACACGGGATGTCCTGTTCGCCGACAAATGTCCAGATAAGCGACGCCTTCAACAACGATGGCTGGTACGACGACGTCTCGGACGGGCCGGTCAAGGCGAAGGTCAAACTGGACGGCGCCTCTGAAAGCCTGGAGGCCGAAGGGGCCTGGGTCATCGTCGCGCCGCCGGACTTCGCTCCGCCTGTGGGTAACATCATCACCCTGTACGACCGGCTGTTCGATCTGTTCGTTCAAAAGGGGCAGCTCAGCGCGCCGGAACGTCCCTCGTTCAACAACGATATTTACCCGATTCTGCAAAGCACCCTCGACATGGAGTGGGTCAACGAGCAAGCTTCCAGCTTCCACGGATGGGACCCGTCCGAATACCCGCTGACTCTATCGAAACGGTATTCCATTTTCGATAAGCTCCAAAATCCGGCGGGCGGCGGGGGGAACATGCCCTTGCTCCTGGGTGATGCGACCCTCACTCCGACCCAGTACGAGAACATGAAAAAGTGGAAAGACGACAACTTCATTAACGATTGGATGGGGCACCCGCCAACTCCGGAGAGTCAGATCACGCCGGATGGTCTGGACCGCGCCGCTCTGGAGAACTGCGTCGGCGCTGCGTTCTTTCCCGGCATCGAAGCGGGAGAGTTCCTGCTCAAGGGTACGCGTGAGGAAGAGAATACCGACCACTATATGGCTCCATTTCGCCTGGACCACAGCAAGGTGAGCGCGGGCGATGTAACAGCCAGGATGGCCCTCCCCTGGCAGACCGACTTCTATGATTGCAGTGATAACTGGTGGCCCGCGCAACGGCCTAACCAGGTTATTCCCGAAGGCGAAACTGAGTATAGAGAATGGGTCCGCGGGGTCGAAGACCAGTCGGAAATGATCTATAGGTGGCACGCGCTGGGTTTTGTGGTTGTTCAGGGCGAACGGATGGTCGAAATCGAACGCTTTGATCCAAGCCTGGTGGTCGCACCCGTTCAGCGGGCAACGCCGAGCGAACTCGAGTCCTCGGTGTTGCAGAAGACTCTGGTGGAGAGAGTATGGGCCTGTCGCCTTTTCTCCTGGACGGAAGGAGGGGAGGCAAATGGCATCGAAGCAAGTTGGGCCACGGAGCCCCTGGTCGTCGGCCGGTACGCCGAAATGAAAGGGGTGATCAGACTGGAAAAGCTCCCCCTTCCCGTGCTCCAGGACCTTGAGGCGAGAATCGAGAGCGAGCATCCGTCCGTGGTTTGTGGCGGCAGCGCCGCGCCGGCTCTGCCCGGTCCCCCCCAGCCGCTGAGAGATGTGCTGGAAGTCGTGTTTGCCGTTAAGGAGGCCGATATCTTTAAAGACGACCTGGTTTTCACCGTCGGCAATCTGGCCACCACCGGCAGTTGTCGCCCGGCAAACCTGGTCTTCCTGAACGGGAACTCGCAAAGGAGACTCGACTTCGAGAGGCTTTCGCTGGCGCAGCGGTATCGACAGGGCCTTATTGCCTTTAGCGCCATAAAGAGTCCGAGTTCGGGAAAGGTAACCGGGCTGGAATTGTCGGCGGTTTGGAAAGTGAGCGGCGCGGGAGAATCCATTACCAGGCCCGAGTACTACTTTGACGTCGGCCTCCTGTACAAATATCAAAACGGTGGGGCCGATGGCAATTCGCGGGGAAGTGGCGGCCCGACCACCTACCTGCTGGTGGGCCGATCAAAGGAGCAGGATGCCGGGCCGATAGAGTTCGAGTGCCATCTGCAGTTCACCTACTGGAATTCGATCCGGAAAGCTTATGTGGGCTTGCCGGAAGGGATCGAAGTCCGGGTTGTGGATTACGACCCGGTGTCGGCCAATGACGTAATCGGCCGCGGCACCACCGGAAGCGATGGAAAAGTACAGATCATCTCTGTAAACAAAGATGAGAGCAGCCCGGATGTCTTTTTCGAGTTGCACACCAATGGCCAATACATCGAGCTGGAGACCAATCGGCTGGTGACGAAAGAGCAGCGAAGTTCCGGCAAAAGTTACATGCTTTTGCCGCGGGTCTGGTCCTCGCAGAATCACTATTCTGCTGATCATCGGCTCGGATACTTCAATGATTTCGCCGGCTCGAGCATCGGCAGCGCCGACCTCCCTATAACTTTCCGCCTTTCGCTGGATTGCTTCGTAAAGTTCGTTTACTGGAACGAGGTCCAGCAGAAGTATATGGGTCTGCCTGAAGGCATTATCGTCGAGGCCATCGATTACGACCCAGAAGCCCATCTGGGGATACCGGTTATCGGGCCGATTGTAAGTTTGCTGGCTCCGGATGACCCGCTGGGGCGCGGCGTTACGGATCATGATGGCAAGGTATTTCTGCGTCTTTACTACAAAGATGAGCCCCGGCCCGACATCTACTTCCGCTACCGTATACCGGACGATAAACCGAACCGGATCGATTTGGCGACGAACCAGTTAGTTCCTCCACCCATCGCGGAGCAGCAAATCGAACTAACCGCTGCCGGCCCGGTGGTGAACGAGCGGCCCATTGGCACGAAGATGCCGCGGGCGGAAGAGATCGACGGCGTGAAGACGCTGCCCATCCCCCGCCAGTGGAGCACGCGCCAGCGCTATGCCCTGGAAGACCCGCGGAGAAAGGGGTACTGGGACGATTTCATCGAACACCGGATAGGCATCGCGGAGAACCCTTACGTCTTCGACATCTTTCAGGAAATGCCCCGCTTCATCGCCGGAAACAGAGTCGATTACCTGATCAACGGGGACCAGGCGCTGCGGCGCATCGAGCGGGCGATCGAAAATGCCGAGAAGAGCATACATGTCGAGGTGATGCTTTTTTACAACGATGAGATCGGCAGCAGGATCAAGAACCTGTTAATACGCAAGGCGAAGGAGGGAGTGAAAGTCAGATTGATGTTCGACGTGGATACCACGGCGAACAGTTACAACCTGATCGTGCTGAAAAAGATCTGGATCGACCAGTTGATTCATATGGACGACGGTCGCCGCCGGGAACTGCTGGCCAAGCTGGACTCGGAAATCGAGGCCGAGCGCCGCCGCGGCAATACCGCCGATATGAGGCGAGAGCTTGAGGCCACCACCAACCTGATTTTCAAGGACTCGAGCTTCCCCTACGTCCAGCTCATGCCGTCGGCGGCGGCCGCCGTGCCGCCCGCCTACCGGGGCGTCGAGGGCCGGCTCCCCTTCTTCACCATCGCCCGAATCGACCACCGTAAAATGATCATTGTCGATGGAAAGGTCGGATTCCTCGGCGGAATGAACATCGGCCAGGAGTATTTATATGACGTCCCCTTCGACCCGGCCATGGAGGCCGAGGAAGAGGCGAGAACGGCGCGCACCGAGTCGTGGATCAAATGGCACGATTGCTTCTGCGAGGTCCGCGGCCCAGCCGTGCGCGAATTGCAGAAACTCTTTCGAGAAAGATGGGTCACCGAAGGCGGAGATGAGTTTCCGATAGGACCGCACGAGCTGGGCGCCGGCACCGACCCGCACCACCCCTACTTCCCCCGCATCGAGCCGGAGCCTGAAGATATGCTGGTCAAGGTCGTGTCCACCACCCCGGGCGCAAGGTTCCATCTCCACGAGGAGTATCTCACAGCCATCGATAACGCCCGGCAGGAAATATATGTCGAAAACCCATACCTTTCGAGCCTCGAGATCAAGCGACATCTCATCGACGCCGCCAGGAGAGGGGCGCGGGTCCATTACGTCTTTCCCGACGAGCACAACGATTCATTCGAGTTCGTCTATTCGGGCCGCATCAAATACCAGGACTTTCTCGAGGCGGGAGTAAAGGTCTACGAGTACCGGAACCATATGACGCACGCGAAGGTGGCGGCAATCGATGATACCACCGTAATAGGTTCGGCCAACTTCAATCACTCGAGCATGTTCAACCATTACGAGTGCAACGTCTTCATAAAGAACGAAGCTTTCACCGAGAACTTCAAAAGAGACTTTTTCCAGCGGGATATCGCGAACAGCTGGACGATAACGAAAGCTGATCTCGATAATCTAATCCGCATCTACCCGGGGGCATACCTCTACCTCTGGAGCATAGTGAACGTCTGGTTCTGAGAACAGAGGAAGCGCACGGGATAATCGGAGTGGAGATGCTTAAGGTTTCATACAAGCTGGCAGTCGGGAAATGGTCGGTGAATTCTGCCGACGACCCGCGGACCGAGCTGGCCGGGCTGGATACGACCGCCTCGCTCGATTCGCCGAACGACGCGTGCCGGATATGGCTTTACGTGCCCCCGGCCCGGCAGCCGGGACTGCTGGAAGAGGCCGTGGCCGCCGCCGCGGGCGCCCTGGGACTCGGCGGGAGCGGCGAACGAGAGGCGTTCTCAGTCCAAGTGCGCGGCGAGAGCATCAAGCAGGGGGACCAGATTACTATCGAACTCGCTGCGGGCGACGTTTCAGCGAAGGTCATGACCGCCGAAGTGCACTCGGTGTGCTCGTCGTTCGGTCAAACCATGATCCGAGGAAAAACCGGAATGCAAAAGCTGGCGGAAGCGCGCATCAACCAGGTCTACGAAAATCAAACCCTGGCGCAAATCGTAAAAGACCTGGCGAGCCGCGCCTCAGTCGATACGGGCGAAATCGAGACCGGCAATACATATTCCTATTTCGTCGTCCATGAGTCGAAGAGCCTCCTGAGACACCTGCGCGAACTGGCGATGCGCGACGGCATGGACCTGTTCTTCGATGCTGACAACAAGCTGACTTTGAAAAAATTCAACAAGTCGAGCGCCGATCATACCTTTTATTTCGGCATAGACATCCTGGACCTCGAGGTTTTTAATCATCGGATGACCAGCGAGCACATTCTGGTATCCGGCGAGAGTCCGGCGAGCAGCCGGGGCTCCGATACATGGCACTGGATCGCAAAGGACCTGTCGCCCTTCCAGAGCGAAATCGGCCAGGAGAGCCGCAGCTTGAGCATACGCGACGGCGCCGTGCGCACTAAAGACGCGGCGGAGCGTCTGGCCGCTTCCAAGTTCGGCGCGCTCAAAGACCATTCCGCCTGGGGACGGCTGACGCTGCTGGGCAATCCCAAGGTAAAGCTGGCCGATGCCATCGAGATCAAAAATGCGCCGAAACCGGAACTGAACGGCCGGTTCAAAGTCGCCTCCGTGCGCCATATCTTAAACAAACGAGAGGGCTATCTGACCCTGGTCGGTTTCACCGGACTGGGAGGCGCACAAAAAGCAGGCGGCCTGCTGGGAGAGCTGGCGGGACGGCTGACGGGAGCATTGGGCTTATAATGAGCGATTTAGTCGGTCTGATACAGGCGATCGTCCGCGACCAACTGCGCGGCTTCAAGACAGCCGAATTCGGGATCGTGACGGGAGTTTACTCCCGCGAGAGCGCCTCGGATAAAAACAATTACGAGTGCGACGTCCGGCTGCGCGACTCGGGCCTGGAACTTAAACGGGTGCCGGTGAGCACGCAGAGGATCGGCGCGGTGGCCATCCCGAATAAAGATGACCTGGTGCTGGTGCAGTTCCTCAACGGCGATATCCATTCGGCGGTAATAGCGGGTCGCGTCTATAACGACCGGGACCGTCCGCCTGAGGCCAAACCACACGAGTTCGTCTACGTCTCCCCAGACCAGGCCGAGTCGGGAGTGCGCCGCATTTACCTGGAATTTCCCAACGGCAACAAGCTCCTCCTGAATGACGACAAGCTGGTCCTGGAGATGGGCAGGACCAAACTCACCGTTAACAACAACGGGGAAGTAGTGCTGAATTCGCACGACCAGAGCATCACGCTCACCGACCAGAACGGGAGCAACATGGTGAAGATCATGGTCGCGCAGGGGCAGATCAAGGTGCAGGGCCAAATGAAGGTCGTGGTCGAAGCGCCGCAAATCGAGCTGGTGGAGAACGCGACGCACCCGGTGGTCTTCGGCGACCAGCTGCTCCAGTACCTTAACCAGCTCGTTCAGCTCTACCAGACCCATATACATCCGGGGGAGATGGCGCTGGGCGTCTTCCCGGTGACGCCGGCGCCGCCGGTGCCGCCGCTTCCGCCGGCCACGCCGGCCCTGTTGTCGGTTAAAGTCAAAAGCGGTTGATGAGCAGAGGAGCATGCCATGGCGCTGAACAAGTCCGATCTGGCCGAAGCAATCGGCGCGGCGTTCGAGAAGGAGTGGCTGGTCGCTAAAAACATCCCGCTGCCGGCTGCGGGAATGGAAGACCGGAAAATGCTCTTCGCTGCTATAGCGCGCGGCATCCTGGATTACCTGAAAGCGCACGAGAACGAAATCATCAAGAGCATGACGCTCGAACGGCCGCCGGGCGAGCCGACCGACTACCTGGTCAAAGGCGTAGAGCTGGACATCAGCGCCGGCGCATGAGGGATATGGATTTGGCGGGCTGCTTGTATTCCGAACAGCCCGCTCTGTGGACTGGTGAAGCATATGGCGGATGAGAGTTTTTTGGGTCAGGACCTCGATCTGGGCTTCGTTGCCGATGAGGAGGGCCGCGTTTTCGCCGGCCCTTACTCGCGCCTGGACCTGCAGGCGAGGCTGCGCGAAGAGGTCGCGCCGCGCGCGACCGACCTCGGCCTGGTCTCGGGCCGGGCGAACCTGGTTCAGAGCCTGATCGTGCGGCTCAAAACTGAGCGCGGCGAGCTGGCCGGACTGGGCCACCCCGATTACGGCTCGCGCCACCACCAGCTCATCGGCGAACCGAATACCGAAAACAATCGAAACCTGATCAAATTGTACGTCCTGGAGTGTCTCAGGCAGGAGCCCAGGCTGGAGAGGGTGGTGAAAATCGAGGTGAAGCCGGTTGAAGGACGCGAGAACCGCGATAAAGTGCGCATCGAAATCGCCGTTAAAGCGAAGGGGATCCAAGACCCGCTGAACCTGGTGATCCCATTTTCGTTTCAAGGACCACTCGAATGACTTTCGTTGCCCAGCCATACGAGCAGTTTGTAGACGACCTGCTTACCGCGCTGACCGGCGGCATGGTGCGCGAGGAGCATCGATTCGTCGGCAGCGGGGAGCCCTACAACCTGGCTTTTCCGGGGGCAATCCCGGCCAGCATCAAGGTGCTGGGCCAGCGCAACGATTCGTTCGCGCTCTTCGAGCGGGGGATCGATTACGTTTACGACCCGGAGCAGGGGACTATCACCTGGAAGGCCGAAGGGAAACTGCCGGACGATCAGAGCTTCTTCTATGTGAACTATTACCTGCAGGAGGGCCAGAGAAAGCTAACTGACCGGAATCCCGGCAGCGTCGTCACGATTCTGGCCGAGGCGTTCGCGCGCGAGTTCGCCGTGCTCCATAAACAAATGGACCTGATCTACCGGTCGGCCTTCGTAGACCTGGCGACGGGAAGGTCGTTAGACCATGTCGCGGCGTTGCTCGGTATAAGCCGGCGCGACGCCAAGTTCGCCGGCGGCGAGGTGCTCTTCAAACGGAGCACGCCGGCGCCGGGTGACATCGCGATACCCGCCGGCACGGTGGTCTCGACCGACCGCGGCCAGAATTTCGAGACGACCGATAAGCGCACCCTGCGCCGCGGCCAGCTCTCAGTCGTGGCTCCGGTCCGCGCCCAGATAGAGGGTCCGGCCGGACAGGTGGAGGCGGGCGCGATTAAAAACATAAATCGCCCGATCTTCGGCATCGAAGCGGTGGTCAACGAGGAGAAGACCTTTTTCGCCACCAGCAAGGAGACGGACGAAGAGCTGCGGCGCCGCATCAAGGGGACCCTTGAGCGCGCCGGCAAGTCAACCCTGGATGCCATTAAATACAGCCTGATTGAGGAGATACCTGAGATCACCGAAGCGAACATCCAAGTGACCGAACGGGCTGAGGTGCCTGGTCTGGTCGAGGTGAAGCTGGGGCTCGGATCGACGGCCAGCGCCGAACTGGTCAGGCGGGTCGAGGAATCGCTTTTCAACTCGCGAGCCGCTGGAGTGCGCGTGCTGCACAATTTGCCGACGCAGACCAGGTCCGCGAGCGCCAGGCGCGCTGAAGCCGGGCAAAAGACGATTGTCTGGGAGGAGGCAGCCGGCCATTTCGAGCAAAGGGGAGAGCCGCGGGCGGTCATTCACCTCTCCGTAGACGTGCTCGGTAAGATGCCGGAAGGGACGCTGCCCCTGCGCGCCGAGGTCCTGCTGCGTTTGACCGCGCGCAACCTCTCGGCCTCGCAGAAGGAGGCCATCGAAGACGAGGTTCGCGAGCGCGTGGTGCAATACATAGAAGCGCTGCCGATGGGCGCCGACCTGGTCTACAACAAGTTGTTGGGCCGCGTGGTGCAATCCGAGGAGATTGCCGACGCCAGCTTGCTCGTCGGCGCGGCCCCGGAATTCGACGACCAGCTTTACCGATCTAATCTCGCCACTGATGGCCGCAAGGCGAAAATCGAACCACACAACGTGTTCGTGGGGCTCATGGAGGAGTCGGTGTTCATCGACGTGCTGGTGCAGCTCGAACGCAAAAAAGAAGATGCGCGCGGCGAAGTCTCCCCAGCTCTCCGTTCGGCCATCGAAGACGCGATCAATCGCGTGCTCGCCGCCAGCCGCGGCAAATTGTCGAAGGCCGATCTCAGGTCGGAAATCGCGGCCGCGCTCGCCACCGATGCCGACCTGCAGCTCGCCGCGGGCGCTGGCCTGGCTATGGACGCCGAATACGAGGAAACCGGAAGGCTGCTCAGTAATACCGAAGAGGTCTCCCTGGAAGAACATCAGGTCCCCGAACTGCGGCAGCTTTCGATTAAATTGCCAGGACCGTTGGATGGCTAAATACGATCGCATCCTGAACTTGTTCCCGGCGATTTACGCCGCCACCGACCGCACCAAACTGCTTTACGAAGTTGTGCGTATATTAGCACAGCCGCTGGAGGAGGCCGACACCCACCTCTTCCGCATACAGCGAGCCCATCGCCTGCTGGTGGCCGAGCATGCCGAGGATATCATACGCCTTTCGGCAGCCCTCGGTCTCTCCGCTTTTCATTTCGAAGATATTCTGGTCGATAAAACCCTCGATTACGGCCGGAAGCTGGCGGCGATGCGCAACCGGGTGCAGCGCATCGCCAGGGTCCACCTGGCGGGCCTCGGGACGCCTTGGGCCGTGATGGAGAGCGCGGCTATCTTCTTGAACGCGACCATCGTGCCGGAACGCAACGGCGACCCGTTGATCAAACACCTGGATAGTGAACTGTCGTCTCACAAGGCGGTAATCGAATTCGCCTATTTGCCCGAGAGGCCCCGCGCCCGACTTTATCTGCATGAGAACCCACTGCGGCGCAAAAAGATCGAGCCGGTCGAGCGCTGGTCCATAAGCTCATGGGCTATCGAGAATGAAAACCTCGACGTTTCCAGAGTAACGCTGGCTATCCAGGGAATCGCAGAGCGCACGGTCCTGCCCAGCGTCTTCTGCCCGGAAACTGAGGAGGGAATTCTTTTCAACGGTATCGTCCCGCATGGAAAAACGCTAGTGATCGACCAGTCGGGCGGCGCGATGCTCGATGAGCGGCCGGTAGATGGATGGCTCGTCTACTTCAAAGGAGGGATCTTCGACTTCAGCAATTCCGGAGGCGCTGATTTCGTCGAGGAGAAAGGGGGGGCGGACCGGCCTTTCGACGGCGACCTGGAAAAAATGGCCACAGGCCCTTTCCGCCTGAAAAGGAGGGCGCCCACGGCGCCGGTCGGGCGTTCCAATTGGTACTTCAAGGTGGCCGAAGGGGTCTATGAGGGGAGCCAGTACGATTTTTCGGTCTATGCGATGGAGCGGGAACCGGTCGGCATCTACGACGGAGACTTCAATTTCGATGCTTCCCTCTTCGATTATCCGGCCAGCGGCATGGTCGGCATGGCCTGGGACGAGCGCATCCCCTGTTCTTTCAAGCTCCTCTTGCCGGCCAATATCCCTGGACCGCCGGCAGGAGCTGCCGCGCAACCCGTCAACTACGCCGGCCGCGTCGCAAACGTTTTGCCCCGCTTCAAAGCCGCCGGAATCCGGGCTTTCGTCGATACGGCCAGAGAGGGCTGGATTTTGGGCGAAGCGGTCCTGCGCAGCGCAGCCGCAGCCGAGGGCGAAGGGGTGGAGTCTCGCGCCGCACTGCTCCGAAGCGAAAAAGCAGACCTGTTTGTGCCCTTCGACAAAGGGCCTTAATAGTAACTCGAGGAGATGATTCAAATGGCTAACGAAAAACCAACCGTTCCCGCCGGAAACCTGGTTAGGGCGGCGGTTGCAGGCCAGGCCCTGGCCGCTGCTCCGGCGCCGATGGCGGGACCAAGTCCATTCGAAGAGCTGCCGTTTCCATCGCCGGGAGACCGCATAAGGGCGGACGACTTCAAGAAGCTGTCGCTCGGCCTGAGGATCATTTACGACGCTTACCTTCTGTCGAGCGCGCTCTTTGGCCGGAACTTCAGCGAGGCCAAACTGGTGCTCGCCGCGCAGCAGTACCAGGTGAGCCGGGTGATGAGCGTTTTCGGGACGGAAATCAGCGATCCTGCGGACACCTCGCTCGACAATCGCAAAGTTATTCAGGTAGCGCCGGTGGCACTCGGCGAACGACGAGTCACGGTCGTGCTGACAGAGGCGGTAGACACCAGGCGATTCGCGCCGAACCTTTTGGGCCTAACCTATCGCGACGCCTCGGAAAGACTGCGCGCTCTGCTCGGCGATGTGAGCCTGCCGGGCACGCCGCCGAGCGCTTGGCAGCTCGTGGGACTGTCGTTGGCTGACGCCAAGCAACTGATTTCGAAATAGCTAAAGAAAGGAGAATTCGGATGGCGATCATGAGAAACCTCAACCTGCTCGAAGGCGCGTCGGGCCGCGCCGCCGCGCCGGATGGCGGGCCATTTACCGCAAGGGCCATCAGCGAAGTTCCCGAACGGCCTGCGCCCGCCGCTCCGCTGCTCCAACCAGCGGTTCCTTTGACAGCCGCTCCGCTGGCGATACGACCTGAAATTATTGCTCGAATGCCCGAAATCGTCCCCAGAATTCCACCGATAATTAGAGAGTTGCCCCCCCTGCTCCTGCCTAAGACAACAACCCAGCTGGCGCGCGGTGCCATAAACCAGCTCGTGGGGGCAAACCCGGCAGTGGTCAGGGAGGCGATCAGTACGATCCGAAACAAGAACGTCGCCGGCGCCCGGTTGATGAGCTATCTGGAGCGCAAGACCAAAATCGGCGAAGTGCTCAATGCCATGGCCAAGGACTGGTCGCAAGAGACCAAACAAGATTTCGCCGATTCGTTTCAAATGGCCGCGGATAAGCTGGAGGTCATGGACAGCATCGTCTCCGTAGCGATTTTGAACGACCCGGACCTGGAAGAGGAATTGACCATAGAGAACACGCCCGGGGCTACCGAGAAAGACCTGCTGGAGAACCGGCGCATCGTCTGGCAGTATCCGCCGCCGGGAACCCCTCTCGATCCGCCTTATCTGGTCCTGGTGGCGGTTGAACACCGCGATGTCGCGAAGGCCGAGGAGGTCGTCCGTTCCATTCTCGGCGAACTGGTCGATTTCGAGGGATATAAGATCCCGAAGGCTGCAGCGCAAAAACTGAGATGATCGCCTATGAAGCTGAAATTACCTGTGCTGCTGAACGAGGGGATCAAAGCGGCGCGCGGCCTGGCTTTTCAAGCCGAGGTCTACGCGCTGCGACCCGAAATTATCGCGATTGGAGCGCTGATCGGCCTGGCGCGAGATTACGTCTCGCTCAAGCCGGGAGAGGAAACAGAGGTCCTGGTGCCGCTGCCGAGTCTGCCGGCCAATGCCGATATCAAGGCGATAAGGGCGGAGCTGCTTGTAGCCGATGACACTTCGCCAGTCGAGCCGGAAAGGACCACGGTTGGAATCCAGCGAAACGAGGCGCCGAAGGATACCTATCGGGTGGATACGGAAATGCCGAGCCGCCCGCGTAACCTTCAGGTGAAATTAGACCGCGGAGAAGTCTTCTGGACCTTTGCCGGAACCCTGGTCAAACCGAGCTACGAGCTGCCGGATTTCTCGGCACAGGTGAACGCTTACCTGGACAAGGTCCAGGCGCAAAACGGTCAGCTTGCCCTCAAGTTCCTGGTCAAATCGGATACGCGCGGTAGGATCAAAATCGATATCGATGAAAAGAGCCTCGATTATTCGCTGCTGCAGGCTCAGACCTGGAAGAACTCGCTCGATGACACGGTCAGAGTAGACCGGAACCTCCAGCTCGATTTCTGCGGAATCGAGCGGCTCGCCTTAGATGAAATATCCGGCCCGGCCGGCACGAAGGTCTCGCTCAACCGGATCGAAATGACCGTGGGCGGAGAGTTCGGACCGCAAAGGTTGCTGGGCAGCGTCCTGGCACATGATGGAAAGGAATTTGCCAACATCAACAGCGATTATTCCTTGGCCCAAAAGGTCGTTTTGCAGATGCCGATTCGTTGCATCGGAATAACCGGGTCTTTCCAGGTGGGGGCGAAGGCGGAACTTTATCTTGAGATTCAAAAAGATCTGAACGATTTTCCAGCGGCCGGGCCGCCGCTGGCCAAATCGAACCTATCCCTTGAAGCGGTGGAAGGAGACGTCAAGCCGGGCTGGAGCTTCGCCGGGTTTGAAGCTCCGCTTGACCTGAAGCCCGGCACACCCTACTGGATCGTGATCAAGGGGGTGCAGGGCGCGGTCCAGCTTGGGCTTCAAGCTCAGGAAGAAAAATATCTTCGAGGGGTCCACATCAATCGAGGGGGCCAGCTCTGGAGAAGCTTGGCGCGCCGCTCGGCTCCGTCCGCCGAGGCGCTGCTGCGCCTGGTTTACCTGCCCGAGATCGACAACCAGACCGCAGCCGTTGAGATCGGTATTGAAGGGACGGAAGGCACGCAGCGGATCGATCCCGTGCCGGCAGGCCAGACGGTTTCTTTCGATGTTAGGAACGCCGGCCTTGGCCGGGCGAATCTGGTTATCAAATCGCATGGGCGAGGGACCCTGAGCATCGCCAACGTCGTCCAGGAGTACAGGCCGGTGTAGAGCAACTATCTTGGCAAACGCGCAGCGGGGTGAAAAAGCCCGCTGCGCGTTAAAGGATCGGATTCATTATCTCCAGTTTGTCCATTCAAGCGGCATAGCAGAGTTGATTTAGCAATAGATCTAGCGTCTGCCGCCGAAATAGGATGAAC
>FWPU01003881.1_pt1 | contig 36189 bp, 25 predicted proteins | sample 2228361 | NCBI WGS metagenome assembly FWPU01 (sample SAMEA103939777, study PRJEB20133) | metagenome
TTTCCTTCTGGGTTCTCCCCGATTGCGACGTCTCGCACCGAAGCCACCGCAAGAAAGGTGCCAGGCCGTGCAAAAACGTCCCTGCCTTGGGTCCGTGCGGGAAATTTCTTTAGAATAAAAAGGGTTATCTCATTTGCCGAAGGGAGTCTCCAACTGGCGCGCGGCGTTCGCCTGCGCCCGTTCTCTCTCATTTTGAGAAGCTCCTTACCAGAATGAAAAACCGCCGAGCATGCCGGTCCAGACGGGAGATGCGGGTTCGGGCGGCCGATCACGATGTGCGGGTTAGAAGGTCAATGAGGAAGGCTGCTCTCCGGGCAGCGGCCTTGTAAATGGGTTCCGGCTCCCATTGGGGGAGGCCCAGCATGAACTCCCCGAGCTGCCGGGCCGTGTTCTGTCGCCATTCTGTTTCGGTTGTGGAATCTGGCGCCTTTTCCGCCCAGAGCTTTCTGGGGCCCTCGTGCCCTCCCTCGGCAAGGTACCAGTTTTTGACGAGGGAAAATCCCGATGCGAACACAATGACCCCCAGTGGCGTGGCCGCGGGCGGGACGTTTCTCCTGAGTGCCTCCATGGTTTCCATGTGGATCGGGTCCTCTTCCTCGTAGGAAACCATGAGGTGGCCTCCGCCGGGGATAAGGCCGCCGAGCAGGCCGAACAGGTTGGTTTCCAGGCCGGCTCCGGCAAGATCGAGCGACTGGGGGCCTTCGGCCTCGGGGGAGTCGAAGCTGACCCGCTGGCGGTAGACGATGTCGAGCCAGGGTTTGACTCCGTCCTTTCCGCCACGGCTGAAGATGCCTTTGATCGCAGGCGGGTCGGCGCGGCGTCCTGCCTGGTCTTCCAGATAGAGAGCGAACCCTTTCCAGCCGCTCTGGCGGAGCTGCTTCACCCGGTCCAGCCGGAGCACAAACCGGCCGATCCGTGCGCCGTCCAGCGGAGCAAGCTCGTCCGGCATCCTGTCCATGGGCGAATCTCGGCCGGGTTCGGGTCAACTGCAAAAAGATCGAATACCCCCGGCACCGGCGGGCAGCGCAGGACCGACCCGGGCAGGGCGAGCGGGAATCAAAGGTAGCCGAGTTCTTTGAGTTTACGCGCCATTTCGAGGTTGTCCGCGGCCGACAGAAGGTTGTCCGCGCAGGCGCCGAAGCTTTGGCTTATGGCTTCGGCCTCGGCACGGAGATCTTCCACGACTTCTGGCCGCAGGGCCGAGAGGTTTTCCTGCTCGAGAGGGTCCAGTCCGAGGTCATAGAGCTCGACAGGCGCCCGGGTCTCGTAGGGCCCGTAAGCGAGCTTGAATCCATTGCGGCGCACGCCCCGAATCAGGAAAATCCGCTCCGCCTGCGCGCCTCCCCGTGCCTCGAGGTAAACGGGACGATCCGGCCCTCCCCGGTCCGCGACGTAAGAATAGAAGCTTGCCCCGTCGAAGCCGTCAGCCGCGGTCTCCAGCCTGAAGGTCTCCATGAGGGTCGGAAGGAAGTCGATATGCCGGACTTCGCTCTCGACCCTCTCTCCGGCCGGGAACAGTCCTTCTCCGGCGAGAACGAGGGGGACCTTCTGGAGATAATCGTAAATATGATACCCGTGCTGGAACTTGTGCTCGTTCAAGGAAGACCGGACCAGGGCCACCTGGGCCTTTTCGGTTTTTCCGCGGGCCACGGCGAGAAACAAGGCAAGGTCGTTGACCTTGCTTTGAAAGCTCGACAGGAAGCCTGACTTCAGGCCCTTTCGGATCTGGATTCTGTACCGGGACAGGCCGACCCTCAGAAGGCCGAACAGCATAAGCATCCTTTGGGTCAGGCCGAGACTGCCTCCGTCGTTTTTCGCGGTAGCCGAAAGCTCCTCGGCAAAGCGATGAAGATCGCCGGAGGTGGCCATGAGGTCTGTGACGGCCTCGATCGTCGAGGCGTCCTCAGAGCCGTCCGTCTCGGCGAGCCCGAGCTTCTTGAGAAAATACGGAAGCAGGGTCCCTTCGGCCGGTCTTTCGCCGACGCACTCGCCGTGATCCCCGGTCAGAATCACGGCGGTTTGGGAGTCGACGGCCGCCAGGATCTCGCCGAGGAAGCTGTCCAGTCCCGAAAGGCTCCGGTCGTAGGAAGTTGCGCCGAAAGAAGGATCGTCAAAGGCGGGCACGACCTGCCTGGGCACGTGGAGCTCCCAGAAGTGAACGACGAGCAAGAAGGGCGGCTTGAACCAGCCGGACCGGAGCCTTGCCAGGAGAGTGCGGCCCCAGTCCGTGAAAAAGGAGTCGCGCTGGCTCCGGAAGCCGTAATGGGTGAATCCCCGGGAAAGGCCCAGCAACGGGGTTAGGGGGCCCGTCACTTCGGCATAGGTGTTGTACCCGCCGGCCGCGAAAATCTCGGCCAGGGTCGCGGCGCCGTCTGCGAGCCGCACGCCGATCATGCCCTTGACCCCGTGGCTGCCTGCGTAGCGTCCGGTGAAAAGGGAGGCAAAGGAAGGAGCGGTCATGCTGTTTTCGACAAAGACGTTCGGAAAGGACGTGCCCCTCTGCACCAGGCGGTCGATGTGGGGGGTCCGGCACGTGCGGTCCGGTCCGAACAGGCGGTCGGACCTGAGGCAGTCGATGACGAGGAGGATCACATTCGGCCTATGAGCCGGCATTGGAGCGCTCTCTTCAGTAAACGAAGATCATGAGTCCCGCCTGCACGCCCGAAGCCGGGCAGATGAACACGCACCGATTGCCCGGCTGCAGCCTTCCGTCCTTGCGAGCGAGCCACATTGCGAGCGGAAGGCTCGCGGAGGCCACGTTTCCGTAAGCCGGGAAAAAAGAACGATAATTGTCCGGCAGCCAGACCTTGGTTTTCCGGATCGCCGGAAGGACCATGTCGTCGATGATTTTCCCCACGTCGTGGATGAAAAGGTTCTCGAACCGGAAACTCCTCCATTCGGGCTCTCGCATCCTGTCGGCGACGAGGCTCAGGACAACCTTGAGCCCTGTGCGGATCAGGCGAGACGAGTGGGAATGGAGGCGATAGCGATGGCCGAACCGGTAGTTGAGGCCGATGTGGCAGACCGCGTATGTGCCCGGCTCGCTCCGGTAGAAGAACCGCATGTGCGCCGGATCTTCGGCGTACACGGCCTCCCGGGTCGGGGTTAGGACCATGGCGCCCGCGGCGTCCCCGATGGTCAGGGAGCCGAACTTCCAGTCGAGTTCGTAGACGGTCTTGCAGGTAAAATCCGCCCAGTCGAAGGTCCGCTCGCCGGCAGCGATCAGAACGGTCCGGTAGCGGCCCGTGCGGATGAGACTGTCGGCGATCTCGACGGACTTCATGAAGCTCGTGCAGGCGTCCTGCGTGTCGAGCACGTTGGCGCGGCTCGCGCCGAGTTCGTCCCGCAGGATGTGCGCGGTGGCCGGTTCCACGAAGGCCTTGGACATGCCGGTGAAGAGGATGAGATCGATCTGCTCCGGCTGGACTCCGGCATCCTTCAGGGCGCGCTCGGCCGCGGTCCTGGCGATGTCCGTGCAGTGCTGATCCTGGGCGCACCAGTACCGAGTTCCGCAGCCGGCCTTTTCGAGCAGCATTTCGGCCCGGGCGGTGAGCTTGAGGAGGTCCTTTTGCGACAGATAAGGCTTGCTCTGGTCGATGAGAAGGCGGAGAACGTCTTCGTTGGAAATCTTCCGCTCGGGCACGTAGACGCCAAGGCCGGAAATCCTGGATGCGATTCTGTCTCCTTCCATGGCCATGTTCATATCCGATCGATGTTCGACGCGTCAAGGTTCTGTAAGGAGGGATCGGCAAGGGGCCGGAAAAGCTTGAAGCGTTCGCAATCCGACCCCATGGTCTGGCAGCGAGCCAAGAAATTTTATATAATTTGAAATAGAAATTCATCACGTGAGGAGGCTCGCCATGAAAAGTTTCGCGAAGAGGTTTTTCTTCATCGTTCTTGTGATCCTGTTCGGGTGCAGCAACATTACGCCTGTTGTGACGGTCTATGACCCGGACCGCGTGGACCCCGGTTACACGATGGCTTACGTCAACTCCAACAGGCACTTCGTGCTCCTGGATTTTCCCGGCAACATCGTGTGGTCCTTCGAGGATCTCTCGATCCGTGCGATCTCGGACTTCGAGATCCTGGAAACCGGGCACATGCTCTACATCACGGACGCGGGAGCCCCGTGCATCTATTCGCTTTCCGAGGGTCCCCTGTATCTGGGCCCGAATATTCTGGCCGATCATTCCCTGCTCATGCTGCCCTGGGGGAACATTCTTGCCATTACGGTGGAAATGGTGGATATGGGAGGCTGGATGGGATGGATCGGTTCGAACAGCATCGTGGAACTCGACCCCACGACGAACGAGATCGTTTGGCAATGGAAATTCCACGAGCACGTCAATCCCTTCGAGCATTACCGGGAGTACACCCTGCCGGACTGGAGCCACGGGAACGCGATCCATTTCTATGAAAACTTCTCCGATGGACGGAGCGCGATCCTGTTCAATCCGAGAAACCTGAGCACCTTCTATCTCATCTCGTATCCGGACGGAGAGATTCTCTGGGCCTGCGGGGACGAGGGGACGTTCGGTGCGGGCCTTTTCGCCGCCCCCCACGACCCGTATTTCCTGCCGAATGGAAACGTGCTGATGTTCGACAACGGCCGTTACCGCGAGCCCTATTTCAGCAGAGCCCTCGAGCTTGCCGTGGATCCGGAACAGGGCATGGCCGAGATCGCGTGGCAGTACCGGGAGACGCCCGACTTTTACTCCGACATCATGGGCGACGCCAACCGGCTCTCCAACGGCAACACCCTTGTGGTCGATGCCACGGGCGGCCGGCTTGTGGAGGTGACCCCGGAAGGGGAGAAGGTTTGGGAGGTCACGCTTTTCTTTGACCCGACGATCGGGGCAAACCATACGATCTACAAAGCAGAGCGGGTCCCGTACGATCTGTATCCCCAGTTCGCAGGCGGCTTGCCGTAAGTGGGGCATGCCCGCTTCAAAAGGAGCGCCCGAAGTCGCACAATGGAGGGGTCTTCGGGGTCCGTATCGGCAAAGGCCGGGGCCGCCCGTGCAAGAGATTCGAAAAATTCGGAGTGCCCGTCGCCCGGCGCCTGCGTGCAGGGCCTGCGGCCGCTCGCGCCCGGCCGTGGCCTCTGCCATCGGGCTGTGCCGCCCGTGCCTGCCGGAACACTTTGAATCGCATCTACCTTTCTGGAAAAAGGCTTCCGGGGCCGCCCGGCTTCCCTTCGGCCTGCCGGCGGAGGTTCCTTCGGGCGGCGACAGGACCTGCCGGCTCTGCGGCAACGGCTGCGCGCCCGTCGAGGGCGCCAGAGGATACTGCGGGCTCCGGCAGGTTCGCGGGGGGAAGCTCGTGAGCCTGGCCGGCACGGGAGCCAGGGGGATCCTCGACTGGTACTATGATCCGCTGCCGACCAACTGCTGCGCCGATTTCGTCTGCCCTGCCGGGACGTACAGCCCGCCCGGGTGGGAACGATACTCGTACGCCGAGGGCCCGGAGCACGGGTATCGAAATCTGGCGGTCTTTTACCGCTCCTGCTCCATGGGCTGCCTGTATTGCCAGAACTGGCACTTCCGCCAGGGTCCCCATCCCGGAGGCCTTTCGGCTCTGGACCTGGCCCGCGCCGTGGACTCTCGCACGGCTTGCATCTGCTTTTTCGGAGGGGATCCCTCGACCCAGGCCGCTCACGCGATCCGGACGGCCCAGCTTGCGCTCAGGCGCGCCTCGGGCAGGATCCTAAGAATCTGCTTCGAGACCAACGGACGCTGGAACCCGGTCCTTCTCGGCCGGGCGGCCCGGCTGAGTTTCGAGTCCGGGGGGTGCATCAAATTCGACGTCAAAGCGTGGTCGCGTGAGGTGCACATCGCCCTCACCGGATTCGGGCCGGAGCAGACCCGGGAGAATTTCGAGCGGCTGGTCCCGCTTTTCCGGGCGCGAAAGGAGCCCCCTTTTCTCGTGGCCGCCACGCTTCTGGTTCCCGGCTATGTGACGGAAGAGGAAGTGGGGTCCATCGCGCGCTGGCTCGCCTCCCTGGACCGCACGATCCCGTACAGCCTTCTGGTCTTCCATCCCCACTTTCTCCTGGAGGATCTCCCGGTCACGCCCCGCAGACAGGTGGAGGCATGCCTGAAGGCGGCGCGGGAGGCAGGCCTGGAAAGACTCCACGTGGGCAATCTCCACTTGCTCAAAGACTAGAAACCGGAGCCGACAGGATGGACCGGGGCGGAAGCCGGAAAGCGGTCTGGGCATGGGCTCTGTACGACTGGGCCAACTCGGCCTTCGCGACCACGGTCATGGCCGGATTCTTCCCGGTCTTTTTCAAGACCTTTTGGAGCGCGGGCGCCGATGCGAACACGAGCACGGCCCGGCTCGGCCTCGGCAATTCCCTGGCGAGCCTGGCCGTGGCCCTGCTGGCCCCGTTCCTGGGCGCGGTTGCTGATCGGGGGTCTGCCAGAAAGACGTTCCTCCTTGTCTTCGCCTACCTTGGCGTCGCGGCGTCGGCGGCTCTCTCGCTCGTCGACAAGGGCTGCTGGCAGGCGGCCGTTGTGGTCTATGCTGTGGCCGTCTTCGGGTTTTCCGGCGCGAATGTTTTTTATGATTCCCTTCTCCCGGACGTGGCAGGCCCGGAAAAGGTTGACTCGGTTTCCGGGCTCGGGTACGCCATGGGGTATCTGGGAGGGGGACTGCTGTTTGCTCTGAACGTCTTCATGGTGTTCAGGCCGGAACTGTTCGGGATCGTGCGGGTCGATCCGGACCAAGCCCGGCAGGCGGCTGTGCGGCTCTCCTTTGTCACGGTCGGGGCCTGGTGGGGGTTTTTCACCCTCTTCACTCTGTTCTGGGTGAAAGAAGGGGCGCTGCCGGTGCGCCCGAGGGAGCCCGGCAGTCTGCTCGCTCAGGGATTGGGGCAGATGGTGCGAACCCTGCGCAAGATCCGGAGGCTCAGGACCGTCTGGATCTTTTTGGCCGCTTACTGGCTTTACATCGACGGGGTCGACACCATCATCCGCATGGCGGTCGATTACGGGCTCTCGCTGGGATTCAACGGGACAGACCTGATCCTCGCCCTGCTCCTCACCCAGTTCGTCGGATTTCCCTGCGCCCTGGCCTTTGGCCGTCTCGGCGAGCGATGGAGCCCCCGCAAGGCGATCTTTCTGGCCATCGGCGTGTACATGTTCATCACCGCCTGGGGGATCGCCATGACGAGCAAAGCGGAATTTTTCGGTCTGGCGATCCTGATCGGAACCGTCCAGGGAGGCATCCAGGCCCTGTCCCGGTCCTACTATTCGCGGCTCATCCCTTACGGCCAGAGGGGGGAGTTCTACGGCTTTTTCAATATGCTGGGCAAGTTCGCCGCCATTGTCGGCCCGGCTCTGATCGCCGTTACGGGCCTGGCTGCAAGAGCCGCGCTCCTGCCTGCAGAGCCTTCGGCCGAAGATCTTGTCGCTGTGGAGAGGCTTGCCGCCCGCTGGTCCATGGGATCGGTTCTCATTCTCTTCCTGCTCGGGGCGTTTCTCTTTGCAAAGGTGGACGAGGAAGAAGGGAAGAAAGAGCTTCTGGCTTTCGAGGCCGAAACCCTGAACTAGAACCCCGGGGGACGCTCGAAGGGCCCGGTGAGATCCGAAAGGCGGGTTGCGACCGCCAGCAGCTTCATGTCGCGCCAGCGCCTGCCCACGACCTGAACGCCGATCGGTAGTCCCTGCTCCGACCGGGTCAGAGGCAGGACCACGACCGGATTGCCCGTGAGATTGAAGGGCGTCGTGTAGGACATGTTGGCCGTGTAGTACTCCACCTTTCGCCCGTCCACGTCCAGGGGCTCCACGATTCTTGCCGCGCCTGAGGGACGGTGGGTGAAAGCAGGAGTGGCCGAGACCGGGCAGAGCCACGCGTCCCGGCACGCGAGGAAGCGGTCCAGGGCGGTTATGAGTGCGTCCCGCCGGGCAAGGGCGGCCAGGTACCTGCCGAGCTGCAATGTGACCCCCCGGATGATGGCCCGGTACAGCGGCACCCGCCGGTAAAGAACCTGCCCGAAAAGTCTGGACGCGGTTCTCCTGCCTGCGGGGAAGTTGAAGCCCATTTCCGCGCCCACGATCCGGCCGTAGGTTTCCCATGCGTCTTCAAAAGCGAACCCTTCCGGAGAGCCTCTTTCCACGCGACAGCCCCCAGCCGAAAGGCGCTCGGCCAGGCCGGCCAGCCCGTCCCGGGCTTCCCGGCATACCGGCACCCCGCCGAAGTCGTCGGTCCAGGCGATGCGCAGGCCGGAAAGGGCCGGCAAAGGCTCGGCATGAAGGGGCAGGGGCGGCACCTCCCAGTCTTTTCCGTCCGGGCCTGCCAGCAGGGGCAGCACCTTTTTCAAGTCCTCGATCGACCGGGCGATCGGGCCGCAGACCTCCATGTGGCGCACGGCCCGGACCTGCCCCGGGATTTCAGGAATGTGTCCTGTGGACGGGACCAGGTGCTCGGTGGGCTTGTAGCCGAAAACGCCGCAGAAGTGCGACGGGATGCGGATCGATCCTCCGAGGTCGCTTCCGATCTCAAGGGGCGACAGGCCCGCTGCCACGGCCGCGGCACCGCCTCCGGTGCTTCCTCCGGGGGTTCTCGTCACGTCCCAGGGGTTTCGGGCAGGGCCGAAAAGGGGGCTGTTGCTCTGGAAGTCCATGGCCAGCTCGGGCATGTTGGTCTTGCCCAGAATGACCGCTCCGGCCGCCCGGAGGCGGGCCACGACAGGCGCGTCCTCTTCGGGCAGATATGCTGCCAGCGGCCTGTAGCTGCTTGTCGTTCTCAACCCCCTGGTTTCGAAGGCGTCCTTGATGGTCACAGGCACGCCGTGGAGAGGGCCCCACAGCTCCCCTGCGGCCAGTGCCCGATCGGCCTCCGAGGCTCGCTGGAGGGCCCCTTCAGCGTCCAGGGTGACCACGGCGTTGAGACGCGGGTTGTGCTTCTCGATCTGGTCGAGATGGGCCAGGATCACTTGGCGAGCCGAGACCTTGCGCTTTTGGATCAGCTCCGCCAGTTCGGTCACGGTTCGAAAGACAAGGTCGTTCATTCCGCCTTTCCTGTTGTGGTATCTTCCTATTCGGCAGGAGGTCTGGAAAGGATGAGATCCCAGGAAGGGACTGCGATCCGGTGCCGGTCTCTCGTCAAGCGGTTCGGCGACGTTGTCGCGGTCGACGGAATCGACCTGGAGGTCCGCTCCGGGGAATGCTTCGGCATTCTGGGCCCCAATGGAGCGGGCAAGACCACGACTCTGGAGATCCTCGAAGGCCTCCAGACGCAGGACAGCGGTTCGGTGGAGATCCTTGGGCGGTCGTGGTCCGGCCGGAACGATGCCGGGCTGCGGGAAAGGATCGGCATCCAGCTCCAGGAGGCCCGCTTCGCGGAAAAGCTAACGGTCCTGGAGACGGTCCGCCTCTTTCGGAGCTTTTACCGCAGGGGGCGCGATCCGGAAGAGGTGATCGGAATCCTGGAGCTCGCAGAAAAACGGCATACCCGGGTGGGCAAGCTCTCGGGCGGGCAGAAGCAGCGCCTTGCTCTGGCCTGCGCTCTGGCGGGGGACCCCGAGCTCTTGTTCCTGGACGAGCCCACCACCGGGCTCGATCCCCAGGCCCGCCTGCGGATATGGGAGCTGGTCGGAGAGCTCCGCTCGCGCGGGGTGACTCTGTTATTGACCACCCATTACATGGAGGAAGCGGCCAGGCTCTGCGACCGGGTGGCGATCCTGGACAGGGGAAGGATCCTTGCCTTGGACAGCCCGGCTCGCCTGGTGTCTTCCCTGGGTTCGGACCAGGTGATCGAGGTCAGGCTGGACGGAGAGGTCGCAACCGAGGAGGTCTCGGGCCTGCCCCATGTGGTCTCCGTGGACCGGCGTAACGGGGATTTCTTCCTTACGGTTTCCAGCGTCGCCGGCGCGTTGCCCGCCCTGCTGGCGGCCCTGGACCGGCTGGGCGTTCGGATCGACTCTGTCACCATGCACCCGGCTACACTGGAAGATGTCTTTCTCAAGCTGACAGGCAGGAGGCTGCGGGATGGGTGAGAGGGAGCCGGAGAGGGACAGGGCGAAAGAGGAAAGGGCCGGAAGCGGACCCGGCTGGCAGGAAGCCCTGAGGGGCTCGGACAAGGGCCGCAGGCTCCATCCTCTGGCCGAACTCGTCCTGGCCCGCATCCGGGAATTCGTGCGGGAACCAGAGGCGGTCTTCTGGGTGTTTGTTTTTCCGGTTTTGCTCGCTCTGGCTCTCGGGATCGCGTTCCGCAGCCAGCCCGTGCACAAGTTCAAGGTCGCCGTGGAGCAGGAGGCGCCCGATGCGGCAGCCATCGTCCGCCTTCTGGCAGCCAGCCCTCAGGTCGACCCTGTGGTGAGACCGGCGCGGCAGGCTCTGGAGGAATTGAGGACCGGAAAGATCGAACTCGTGGTGGCTTCTCCGGCCGCGGATCCTGCCCGGACCCGGCCCGCAGAGCCGCCGCGGGGCAGAGCCGCAGGCAGCCCGCCGGCGGGGGTCGAGTACGTCTATGACCCCACACGACCCGAAAGCCGTGCAGCCCGTCTGGCCGCAGACGACGCGCTCCAGAGGGGCCTGGGCAGAAAGGACGCCGCTTCCGTCTCGGACCGGATGGTTTCCGAACCCGGGGCTCGCTACATCGACTTCCTGATCCCGGGCCTGATCGGCCTCAACCTCATGGCGAGCGGCATGTGGGGGATCGGTTTCAACGTCGTCGAGTCCCGGACGCGGAAGCTGCTCAAGCTCCTGACCGCCACCCCGATGCGGCGCTCCCACTACCTGCTGTCTTTCATGCTTTCGCGGCTTCTGTTCCTCATCCTGGAAGTGGCGGCCCTCGTGGGGTTCGGCCGGGCCGTCTTCGGGGTCAGAGTCCATGGATCGATTCTTGTCTTGGCCCTCATTCTGCTTGCCGGAGCCCTGACGTTCGCGGGCCTGGGTCTTCTGGTGGCTTCAAGGTCAAACAGCATCGAGGCCGTGTCGGGCTGGATGAATTTCGTCATGCTGCCCATGTGGATCCTATCCGGGTCGTTTTTCTCTTACGCCCGCTTCCCGGAATGGATGCAGCCCGGCATCCGGCTCCTGCCCCTCACGGCGCTCAACGACGCCCTGCGGGCCGTGGTCAACGAGGGAGCGTCCCTCTGGGCGACCGGGCCTCAACTGGCCGTGCTGTGCGGCTGGGGCGTCGTGAGCTTCGCCGTTGCCCTGCGGGTCTTCCGCTGGCAGTGACCCTGGGGGTCAGCGAGCGCCGAGAATGCGGGCAGCCCTGGCCATGTCCTTCGGCTTGACCCAGAGGATCGCGCCGAACCGGCCCTTGCCGGCTGCGGCGGCGTCCACGGCCGTCACATTGATGCCTGCGGAGCCGAGTTTTTCCAGAACCTCGGCCACCGCGCCGACCCGGTCGTCGCCCTGGACAAGAAAGAGGGATTTCTTCTCTCCGAGGGCCACACCAGCCTTTTTCATGGCTTTCTTGAAGGCCGCGGTGTCCTGGGGCACGAGGTCGATCTGTGCGCGCCTGCCCCGGGGGAAGCCGGTGAGGGCAAGCAGATTCACTCGGGCGTCCTTGAGGATCCCGAGCAGGCGGGCGCCCTCGCCCGCTTTGTCCGCGACGCCCACCTTGAAATAGTCGACCTTTCGAATTGTCGTAGCCATGGGTTTCTCCTCCGTCTGTTCGTGGAAGATTCCCGCGCTGGCAGTGCGCGGCCCTCGGGGTCACTATATCCCGCGCCCGCCGTGTCCGCAAGGCAAAATCCGGCTCCGGTCCATGGTGGGGCGCGGGGGCGGACTTGTCTCCTGCCTTCAGGCGGCCGGGCGCCGGCTTTGACAACGGGCATTGCGTGCCCTACGATGAAGCCCGCCGAGGGCGTTCGAAAGGAACCGCGCGAAGAGGAGACAAGGATGAAAGTGATCAAAGGCTTCCCTTCCACCATGCAGGACGACTATCAGCTCAATCTCATCAATCTCATCCGGCACGGAGCCCGGAATTTCGAGAAGCAGCAGATCGTCTGCAAGACCGCATCCGGAATGTTCCGCTACACGTACGCGGAGGCTTACGCCAGGATCCAGCGGCTTGCCGGCGCTCTGAGCCGGCTCGGCGTGGGGATCGGAGACCGGGTGGGCGTCATGGACTGGAACTCCTACCGGAACTACGAGATGTATTTCGGCATTCCGGGCATGGGAGCCGTTATGCTCCTCATGAATCTCAGGCTGGCCCCCCACGACCTGGCCTACGTGGTGAATCACGCCGAGGCCAAGCTGGTCATCGTGGACGAGGTTCTCGTGCCCCTTGTGGAGGCGGTCGCTGGCCAGTGCCCGACCGTGAAAGGCTACGTGGTCCTGACCGATAAAAAGCTGAGCGACATCCAGACCCGCCTTGAGCCGCTGTACAGCTACGAGGAGCTGCTCCGGGACGCCCCGGCAGAATACGAGTGGCCCAATCTGGACGAGAGGTCCGCGTCGGCCGCCTGCTACACCACCGGCACGACCGGGAAGCCCAAAGGCGTGTACTATTCCCACCGCAGCAACTACTTGCACGCCATGGCCGTGGGCAACAACACCCAGCTCTCCTCGCGGGACTGCTTCTTCCAGCTCGTTCCCATGTTCCACGCCATGGGTTGGGGCGGGACCTATTTCGCCACCCTCGTGGGGGCCAAGATCGTCCTGCCCGGCATGTACAACCTCCAGAGACTGGACGAACTGGCCGCGATCATGATCGAGGAAAAGGTCACGGCCTCGGCAGGCGCACCGGCTCTGCTCATGCCCATGCTCGAATACATCCGCAAGCTCGACAAGAAGCCGGACTTTCGGGGCGCCCGCATCCTGAGCGGCGCAACCGAGCCGCCCCTGGCCATGATGAAGGATTATATGTCTCTCACCGGCGCCGAAATCATCCATGCATACGGAGCCACGGAAACTTCGCCTCTGGCGAGCATCAACCGCCTGAAGCCCTGGCTTGACGACCTGGACGAAGAGGTGAAATGGGACCTCAGGCGCAAACAGGGCTATGTGGTGAGCGGCCTCGACGTGAAGATCCTGGATCAGGCCGGCCGCGAAGTGCCCCACGACGGGAAAACGGCGGGCGAGTTCTGCCTGCGCGGCCCTTGGATTACGGCAAAGTACTACAACCCGGAAGGGCCTTCCACGCAGTTTACCGAAGACGGCTACTGGAGGAGCGGCGATGCCGGCACCATGGACGCCGAGGGCTATCTGAAGATCACGGACCGCGTCAAAGACATCATCAAGAGCGGGGGCGAATGGATCTCCTCGGTGGACATGGAAAACGCTCTGGTCGGTCACCCCGCGGTTCTCGAGGCAGCCGTGATCGGCGTCAGCCACCCCAAATGGGAGGAAAGACCTCTGGCCCTGGTCGTTCTCCGGGAAGAGCACAAAGGCAAGGTCACCAAGAAGGATCTGCTGGACCACCTGGCTCGCACATTCGCCAAGTGGCAGCTTCCGGACGAGATTCTATTCGTGAACGAGATCTCCAAGACCAGCGTGGGCAAGATCGACAAGAAAGTCCTCCGGCAGCAGTACAAGGATACCTACACCTCCTGAAGGGAACACTGCGGGGAACACCGCGAACCGCGCCTGCCCGAGCTCGGAGGTGCCACGCTGAGCCGACAGAAGGAGGACCGCCATGGGATCCTTCGGCTATGCGGGGTGTGTCCTTCATGTTGATCTGACCTCGGGCACGATCCGCAAAGAGCCCCTGGATCCGGGCCTCGCCAGGAGGTTCATCGGCGGCGCAGGGCTCAACGTCGCTCTCGGCCGGGATCTTTTCCGGCCGGGATGCGACCCCTTCTCCCCTGACAATCCGATGGTCATCGGCGCGGGTCCCCTGGTGGGCACGCCTCTGCCGGGTGCGGCCAAGATCGCGGGGACCACGAAGTTCGCCCTGCCTGCGGACGAGGACGGCCGGCGCTGCGTTGTGGCAAGCGGAATCAGCGGAAGCCGGAGGTTCGGCCTTGAACTCAAGAAAGCCGGCTTCGATCATCTCGTGGTCACCGGCGGAGCGTCGAAACCGGTCTATTTGCGCATCCGGGACGGCCGTGCGGAGATTCTGGACGCAGCAGAACTCTGGGGCCGCCTGGATGCCTACGAAACCGCTGACGCCCTCCAGCGTCGGCATGGGCCGTGCGGTGCGGTCACGATCGGTGCTGCCGGAGAGAATCGTGTGCGGTTCGCTCTGGCTCTCACGGACAGGCGGTCGACCCTGGGCCGGAACGGATTCGGCGCGGTCATGGGAGCGAAAAACCTCAAAGCCATCTGCGTGCAGGGCACGGGCCGGATCCGGTTGCACGACCGCCCGAGATGGCGGAAGGCCTTGGGGCCTTTCCTTTCCAAGCTGCGCCAAGATCCGATCGTCGGCCGATACCACGCCCTGGGGCTCCACGCGGAGTGGTGGCACTATCGGGATTCTTTGAATCCGGGATTCTGGCCCAAGGAGAAGTGGGAAGCCTTCTATGGCGTGGAGCGCTGCAGGGAAGCCCTTGAGCGCACCCGGGGATGCTTCGGGTGCGTCCTGAAATGCAAGAGCGTTCAGCGCGTTCCAGACGGGCGATGGGCCGGCGTCGCCACGGAGACGAGCCACTTCCTGCACACGGCCACGATCGGGCAGATCCTCGGGCTCGAGGACTGGAGGGACGTGGTCAGGATCCTCGACCTCTGCAACCGCTCGGGGCTTTGTGCGGTCTCCTCGGCCGGCCTGCTCCTGCTGGCGGCTCTGTGCTGCGAGATGGGTGTGATCTCGGAAGGGGCGGCCGAGGGCGCGCCCTTGCGCAGGGGCGGCGTAGATGCCTTCCTCGCCCTTCTCGGCAAGATCGTCCGGCGCGAAGGGCTCGGGCAGGTGCTCGCCGAGGGGCTCTTGGCCGCCGGGAAAACCCTCGGCATCGATGTCCGGACCCTGGCTGGAATCATCAAGGGATCTCCCTGCATCCACGATCCCCGGGACGCGAACATGGACCCGCGCCGGTTCTATCAAATGGTGAACCCGCGCGGCGGCGATCACTCCCGGTGCGACTGGGTCATGGCCAGGCCGATGCTGCCCCTGGAGGAAATCCGCCGGGCCCTTCTCGATACCGGGGCAGGCACCGAGGATGCAGACCGGGTCTTTGCCGGCGGCGAGATCCACTTTGGGCGGCTGACCCGTCACGTCGAGGATTCCGGCATGGTGTTCGACAGCCTGGGCGCGTGTCTGATCTATCTCATGGCGGGCATGCCTCTGCACGTTCGAAGCATGGCCGAGCTCTACTCGGCTGCAACGGGCCTGGAAACCGCCCCGGAAGAACTCAAGGAGGCTGCTGAGAGAGCCTGCAACCTCGAGAAGCTTGTCAACGTGCGCGAAGGGTTCGCGCGGACGGACGATGCGGCCCCCAGCGTGTGGTTCCATCCCAAGCTGACGCCGGACGGGGAATGCTTGCTCCTGGATTATTACGGCAGACGAAAGCTGGACGAGAAGGACATAGAGCGGATGCTGGACGAGTATTACGAAGAACGAGGCTGGGATCCTCTTACAGGCATTCCCACACGAGAGAAGCTCGCTCGACTGGGGCTTCTGGGGGACGCCTCTTGCTGATCCGTGCAGGGGTTCTGCACGAGCCGCGAAGGGGAGAGCGGAAATGATCCGCGGCCGGCCGTGGCTCCTCGCCGTTTTGATCGTCACGGTGTTCCTTTCCCCCGGGCCCGCTTTCGCCGAGGACTCCGGACCCCGAGGGGATGCGGGTTCATTCAAGGCTTTTCAGCCGGGAGAGAGACTCAACTTCGATCTTCACTGGAACGGCATTTTTGCCGGCACCGCGGTCCTCTCCGTAGAACCCATCGAGGAAATCGGGGGCCAGCCCGCCTGGCATTTCCTTCTGTCGGTCCGTTCCAGCCCGTTCTTGGACCTTTTCTATAAGGTCCGAAGCACCTTCGAGGGATTTGCCGATCTCAGCATGAGCCGCTCTCTCCTCTACCGGAAAAAGCAGCAGGAAGGAAGCTACAGAAGCGACGTACGCGTGGATTTCGACTGGGAGACCCTGACCGCCCGGTACGAAAACCGGGGGAAGAAGAGGCAGGAGACGCCCATTTTGCCGGGGACCCTTGACCCGCTGTCCGTTTGTTATTTCCTCCGTCTGCAAGACCTCGCAGTCGGGCAGGAGCTTCAATCTCCTGTGAGTGACGGGAAAAAGTGCGTGCCGGGGAGAATTCGGGTCGTGGCCCGTGAGTTCGTCAGCTCCCCTGCGGGCCGTTTCGACACGTTTGTCGTTGAGCCGGACCTGAGGCACTTGGAGGGGGTCTTCAAGAGGAGCAAGGCGGCCACGTTGCGGGTTTGGATCACGGCCGACGAGAAAAGGATCCCTGTGAGGGTGAAAAGCGATGTCAAGGTGGGCCACTTCACGGCGACTTTGGTTCCGGAAGGCTAAGGAGGGGAACATGAGGAGACCGGCGTTCGGGTTGACCTGGCTCTTTTTGTCGGCCCTGCTCTGGGGTTGTTCCGGGGATAACGGTGGCGGAAAGGGAGAGAAAAACGTGCCTGCGCCCGTCCGGTCGCTCGGATCTCCGGTGGAAGTTTTCCGGGACGAGTGGGGGACCCCTCACATTTACGGGCACGGCAGAGGGGATGTTCTTTTCATGCAGGGATACGAGATGGCCCGGGACCGGATCTTCCACATGGATCACTTCCGCCGCATGGTGTACGGCACGCAGGCCGAAGTGTACGGAGCGGCCTGGCTCGAAGACGATATCACGAACCGGGTGATCGGGTTCCGGCGGCTGGCGGAAGCCAACCTGTCTTACCTTCGGAGCCGTCACCCCGAGGTCGTCAGCTTCATCGAATCCTTCTGCAACGGGGTCAACGCATACCTGGAAGACATGAAGGCAAGCCGAAACGGAGCCGTCCGTCCGGTCGAGTTTGACCGGATCGATCCGGGGTACTGGCCTGATCCTTGGCAGCCCGTGGATGTGGTGGCTCTGGCCAAGGCGCTCGTCTTCTCCCAGAGCTTCCAGGGGCCCCTGGAGATGCTGATCTACCTGGCCCGGTTCCTGCTTTTCGACACGTACGAGGACCTCCTGCGGTTTCAGCCTCTGAAGCCCACGTTCATCCTGGAGCCTTCGGCCACGAAGGATTTCGATGTCTCTGGCATCCCGGGAATCCGGAGCGGGTCTGGATCCTCGCAGGAGGATGCGGCCCTCTTTTCCGCAGACGAACTTACCCGACGCAAGGTGGCTGAAGGATTGTTCCGGATCGCCCAGCGTCTGGGGCGCGTCTTTGGAAAATCCGGGCTTGGGGCCTCTGGCGGAAGCAACAACTGGGTGGTGGACGACAGCCTGAACGAAAACGGCGCCTGCATGCTGTGCAATGACCCGCACATGACCTTGGACATCCCCTCCATGCTGATGGCGACGCATATCGTCGACCTGACCGAGGACGACACCGGCGCCATTGGGAACATTGCGCCCGGCGCTCCCATGGTTCTCATCGGCCATACGCAGCACCTGGCCTGGGGCCTCACGAACGGTTTCGGGGACGTGACGGACCTTTATCAAGAGAAGATGTGTGACGGTCGAACCGGGGTTTCCTATCGCGGCCGGTGCGCGCCCATGGATTTCCGCGAGGAAACGATTTGGGTGCGGCGCGAAGGAGGTGGCCTGGCGGACGTGGACCCGGTCCGCAAGACCATGCGATGGGTGCCTCACCACGGGCCGGTCCTGAACGACCTCCTGCCTGACGACATCGGCCCCCTGCTGGAGCTGTTCGGGCTGGTGTTTACGGCCCGGTGGCCCGGGTTTTCCGAGACCTCCACGGACCTCGTGTGCATGAAAGAGGTCCTCGAAGCCAGGACCGTCGAGGACGGACTCAGGGCCATGCGGTATTTCAACAGCGGCGTGCTCAACTGGGTTTTCGCAGACGCCTCGGGCAGCATCGGATACATGGCGGCGGGCCCATGGCCGCTTCGGGCAGATCCGGTCGACGCCATGCCTCCGTATCTGCCGCTGCCGGGAGACGGGAACCACGAGTGGAAGGGTTTCCGGGAGGTCTCGTCCGAGCCGCAGACCTTCGGTCCTGCCAAGGGATATGTGGTCACGGCGAACAACACGATCACCGACCAGACGCTGGACAACGATCCGCTCAACGACGATGCCTACTGGGGTCACTTCTTCGATTTGGGCACCCGGGCATGGCGGATCACGGACCGCCTGGAAGCTCTCAAGGAGGCCGGCTTGTTCGGTGCCGACGAGATGCGGGCACTCCAGACCGACGACCATCTGGTGCTGGCCGACGAATTTCTCCCCGTGCTCCTGGCGTGCCGAGCCGTCCTTTGTGAGGAGCCGGCGAGCGCAGCCTGTCGGGCTCTGGATCTCCTGGAGCAGTGGGACCGACGGTGCGGCCTGGACAGCGCCGGTGCGGCCCTTTTCGGCGCCTGGTACACCCATTTCGTGCTGCGGACCTTTCAGGATGACATCCCGTCTTTTCTTCTTGGCATGATCGGGCCCTATCTGAGTCAGGTCGCCAGCCGGGATCTGGGAGCCTGGCTGGCAGGACGGGGGCCGGCCAGCGGCCGCAACTATTTCGATGACCGGAACACGCCGGCAGTGGAAACCGCGGCAGACCAGATGGCCGCGGCGCTCGAAGAGGCTGTTGCCGAGCTTTCCGACTTTTTCGGTCCGGAACGGCCCATGGAGACGTGGCGATGGGGGGAGATCCATTTGAAGACGTTTTCTCACGTCGTCTGGGACGATTTTGACCTGGGGCCGTTCGAAAAGACCGGAAGCCTCCACACCGTCAATCCGGCTGAATACAGCCTGGTGCGGGAAGACGGCTCCATCAATGGAGTTCCCTATCGGCAGAGTGGGGAAGGGCCGGCCTTCCGGTTCTGCGTCGAGATGAAGCCGGGCCAGTGGAAGACCTACAACGTCCTTCCCGGCGGCCAGAGCGGCCACTGGGGAGACGAGCATTTCTCGGACCAGCTCCCCCTGTGGCTGGAAGGGCGTTCCTATCCGCTCTGGTACCTGAGGGAGGACGTCGAGGCGCACGCGGAAAGCTATCGGCTCTATCCCGCCGGATTCCCGGATGGGGGGTGAACGAATCCCATCGAGGGCTCCGTCCTTCATCCGCTCGGAGGCAAGGGCCGCCTCTGGCGGCATTTCTGGATACAGGAGATGATTTTACCTGGACCCGGCCGGGGAATCTCCTCCGGTCCTTGCTGGGGCGTAAAACGATCCGGCCCTGGCTGCGCCGGACACGTTTCCCGCGGGAGGCCGTCAGGGTGTGGATCGAACTTGAAGACGAGTCTGAAGGTCGAGCCGGCTTGGGGCGGGCCAAAATGCATTTTATCGATCTTCGACCGAGTCTTCCTTCTTGAACCTCGAAAATTTTGTTGACAGGCCTGGTGAGGAGAGCCAAAAATACCGTTAGCGGGGCTGCGGACCTGAACCCTCTGTGAAGAGGCGGGTCTAACTCATTATACAGGTGCTTGAAGCCGTTCAACCCGCCTCGCTCGTTCCGCAGCAGGGCACGAGGCGGCCAACACTTGGCGTGAAAGGGCGTCGGAATGCATTCAGGACCTTGAGGGGGGAACACGAAAGACGGAGAGGAGGTGAGGACCATGGGATCTGGCTTCAATATCGCCATGGAGCGTGCGGGGGCGGATCTCAATCTGAAACTTCTCGGTCGTTTCGACTGCGCCTCGGCGGATCAGCTCATCGAATTTCTGCGTGAAAACGGCCGGGACGTCAATGTCGCCATCATTGAGACGAGCGACCTTGACTCCATCGACCCGAGCGGCCAGGACGCCTTTCAGAAGAGGCTCCACGCTCTGAAGGATCTCTGCTACCGCCTCGTGTTCTACGGGAAGCACGCTCCCGAACTTGCGCCCACCTGGATCGAATACTTCTAGGACGCGGGGAGTTTCCTTGACCCCGGCTGCTGAGAAAAGATCCGAGAGGTCGGCATGCTGGATGCCATCCGGCGCCTTTCCACCTTCATCATGGCGGGAGGTAGAGGCGAGAGACTCTATCCCCTCACCCGGGACCGCGCCAAGCCCGCCGTTCCCTTCGGCGGCGTCTACCGCATCATCGATTTCACTCTGTCCAACTGCATCAACAGCGGGATCCGCAGAATCCACGTTCTGACCCAGTACAAGTCTCATTCCCTTTCCTCTCACATCAAGAAAGGCTGGAATCTCTTCCACAGCGAGGTGGGGGAGTATATCGACGTGGTGCCTGCCCAGCAGCGCGTCGGCGAGTACTGGTACCGGGGAACGGCGGATGCCGTGTTTCAGAATTTCTACCTTCTCGAAAGAGAGGATCCCGAGTACGTTCTGATTCTGGCCGGCGATCACGTCTACAAGATGGATTATGCCAAGATGCTGGAGTTCCACACCCGGTGCGACGCGGACGTGACCGTGGGGGTTGTCGAAGTGCCCAGGGAGCAGGGCAGGCAGCTCGGCGTGGTTGAGGTCGGCCGGGACCGCCGGGTCACGGGGTTCGAGGAGAAACCGGACCGACCCCGACCCATCCCCGGGGCGCCCGAACGGATCTATGCGTCCATGGGGATTTACATCTTCAACGCGCAGGTCCTCTATGAGGAACTCCGTCCCGGCACCGTTGGAGAGGGCAGGTACGATTTCGGAAGGGACATTCTTCCCCAGGCCGTGAGGACCCGGAGGATCTTCGCCTATCCCTTCGTGGACGAGAATCTCACGGATCCGCCCTACTGGAGGGACATCGGCACCCTGGACGCCTATTACGAGGCCCAGATGGACCTCGTGGCGGTCAGTCCCAGGTTCAATCTCTACGACAGGCGATGGCCGGTTCGGACATGCCAGCCCCAGCTCCCGCCGGTGAAAATGGTCTTCGCCGACGAGGGCAGGAACGCCCGACGGGGCGAGGCCCTGGACTCGTTGCTCTCCGCCGGGTGCATCGTGAGCGGAGGCACGGTGGTCCGGTCTGTCCTTTCCCCGCAAGTGCGGGTGAACAGCTTCTCCCTCGTGGAGGATTCGGTGCTCATGAGCGGTGTGGAGGTGGGCCGCTACGCCAGGGTGCGAAGGGCCATCGTGGACAAGTTCGTGAAAATCCCGCCCGGCGTCCATATCGGGTGGGACCTCGAGGAGGACCGGCGCCGCTTCACGGTCACCGAGGGAGGCGTCGTGGTGGTTCCCAAGGATGCGGTCATCGAGCCCGAGATGCGGCCCCTCCGATGGATGGGGCTCCGCATGGACGCGGCGCAGAAGGAGGGACGCGCCCCGGGCCCCGACTCCAGCCTGTCGCCCGCCGCGGATTGACACCTCATGCGGCCCCCTTGTAGTCTCTGGGGCCCATGCAGAAAGACCATGCCCGGCTTCGCCTTGCCCTTCCTCGGCCCGCCACGGCCGTAGAGACCTTTCCGGTCTCTGCCCTCCCCAAAGGTCGATGCCTCGGCCCGGTTTCCGCGTTTTACCTCGCTCTCACTCTTTTGCTGACCCTTCCCGTTGCTCTCACGATGGGCTCTCGGCTCTGCGGCGACGTGGGCGACAACTACGCTTTTCTGTGGTGGCTCGAGTGGTTCTCCCGCACGGTCGCGGATCTCCACGCGTCGCCCCTCCACTCGGACCGGATTCACCATCCCCTGGGGGCCTCCTTCCTGCTCAACCCGACGACCCTGGCGAACGCGATCCCGGCCGCTCTTCTGCGGCGGTTTCTCCCGATCGTGCCCACGTACAACCTGCTCGTGCTGGCATCGTTCTGGGTCTCGGCCCTCGGCATGTATCTGCTGGCCGTCGAACTGACCGGGTCGCGCCGGGCCGCCTTCCTGGCGGGCTTCCTGTATGCCTTCTGCCCGTACCGTTTTGCCCATGCCCTGGGGCACCTGACGACCCTTTCCACCCAGTGGTTTCCCTTCTTTGTTCTGCACCTCGTTCGGGCCCTCCGGACGGCCGCAAGAAGGGACGTGCTTTCTGCCGCCCTGTTCCTGGCTCTGAACGCTCTGTCGTGCTGGTACTTTCTGGCGGACTGCTGGCTTCTTGCCGCGTTCGCCGCGGCGTATTTTTCCATGCCCTGGAACCGGGGGGAGAGCGCCAGAGCGCTTCGGACGGTCCTCGCAGTCCTCCTGGTGGGCACGGCGGCCGTGGCGCCGCCGATCGTGGCGCTGGCCATGGAAAAGGTCAGGGAAGGCTACGGAGCCGGGCATGCCCCAGGCCAGTATCCTGCGGACGCTCTGGGGTTTTTCATTCCCCCCTTCAGTTCTTCACTGGGCATGCTGTTCCACCCGGTCTGGTCGCGATTCCGGGCCAACCCGGTGGAAGGGGCCACCTTTGTCGGATATTCGGTCCTGTTGCTTCTCCTGTGGACGGGTCGCAGGATCCCGCGGCCGGCGGCGAGGTTTTGGGGGCTGGCCCTCGCCTTCTTTCTTGTCTGTTCTCTCGGGCCTTTTCTGAATGTGGCCGGCAGGGTTCTGCCGATCCCCCTTCCGTATCTTGTTCTCGACCGCCTGCTTCCTCTGTTCTCCCTGGGTGGCGTGCCGGCCCGCCTGCACATCGTCTCGACAGCGTGCCTGGCCGTTCTATGCGCCTATGGGGCCAGGGAGGGTTTCAGGATGAGCAGGGCCGCTTCCGGGCCGGTTCGAGGTCTGTTGAGGCCGATCTGGGTCTGTTTCGGAATTCTCCTGGTCATCGACCATCTCCATCTGCCGGTCTTTACGGCCGAGCACCGGATCTCTCCCTTTTACGGCCGTATGGCCGGGGACAGGGAGGACTATGCGCTCGTCGATCTGACGCCCCGGGGCAAGGCGCTTTTCTGCACCACGATCCACGGGAAAAAGCTCGTGGGAGGATACGTCGCTCGACCCTCCCCGCGCTATGAGCGGTTCGTCCAGGATTCAAGGTCCCTCAGGACGATCTTTTCGGGCCGGCTCACGGGCCCGGAAGGTGAGAGCCTGGGGCCGGATGAGGCAGTTGAGGAGCTGGCGAGCCTCGGCGTGAGATACCTGCTCTATCCTCAGCCCCCAAGCCTCGAGCCGATCGAGTCCCTTGTGGACGAGATTTTCGGCGAGGCCGGAAGAGCGCGCAACCGGCCCGGTCGCCTCTCCGAAGGCCTGACTCAGAAGGGCGAGGCAGCCGACCCGAGGAAGGTCTGGGTTCAACCGGTTTCCGAGATGCTTCGCTGCGCGGGCTCCCTCGATGCGCTTCGCCTGGCTGTCGGGCTCAGGCGGACGCTGGCCGCCCATCCGGAGCTTCTGCCTACGGACGAGCCGTTGGAGGCCGTGCGGCATTCGGAGCGGATCGTGCGGGATGCGTGGGGATTCCCCCTCTTGTACCAGGACAGGGACATCCGGGTGTACGGGGTGCCTTGCGTCTGTCCGAAGGCGGTCCGCCGGGATTGAGCGGAATCGCCGTGCGGACCTGCGTCACGACGAGGTATCGGGCTTTTGCAGGTTGCGCAGGAAGACCGCGACCTTTCCGTTCACGCCCACCGTGCCGTCGTAGTACATGTTCACGATCGGGACGCCGGTCGCCGCTGTCAACTGCCCGAAGACAGCGCTTGTGAGCGTCCCGGGCATGCAGGTAAAGGGCGAGACATTCACGATGAGATCCGCGCGGTCCCGTTCGATGAAGAGGCAGGTTCTCCCCACCGTGAGCATCGCCTCGGCCGTGAATTCCACAGGGAAGTAGGCACGGCCTCTCTCGATCATGGCTTCCATGGCCGGCTCCCGCCGATGCCGGAGGAGTTCTCCGGCGGCCTCGTAGGCCTCGTGCTCCATGCGGGTGAGGAAACGGTTCTTGAGATAGGCGGCGGCCATGTCGCCCGGGCTGAGCCGCTTTCTGGACTCGTAGCGGTATATGTAGGAGGTGTAGAGGATCCACTCGCTGATCGGAGCCAGCCAGGGCTCGGCCTTGTGCTCCAGCACCCAGTCCACCACCCGGTCGCACGAGAAAGGATTGCACCGGACGAAGATCTCGCCCACGATTCCCACCAGAGGCCTGGCCCTGTCCTGCGTTGGCACGTTCTCGAAGGCCCGGCGTGCGGCGTCAAGGATCTCGGCATAGAAACGGCCCGCCTGAAAGGCCTGTGCCGACCGGTCGAGCACGGCTTCGAAGACGCGTCTCGTCTCTCCCGGCTCCTGTTCGTACGGGGCGACTCGGCAATACAACTTGTACAGGATGTCGCCCACCAGGATGGCCTTCCAGAGGTCCTTGCGCAAAGGCCCTTCGAGTCCCAGGTAGGCGTTCTGGGCGGACGGCGAAAGGATGGCAAGCTCTTCGTAGCCCGACTTGTTCAGGATGATCCTCTGAAGGGACGCATACTGGCCAAACCGGCAGGGCCCGTCGCTCGTGGGCATGAACAGGGCAGCTTCCCGGGGATCGAGCCCCGCGGTCCGGAGGGTGTGAAGGATGTTGCCCGTGGTGACGTGCGCCGGCAGGCACTCGCTCCCCCGCGTGAGCTTCCTGCCGAGCTCGAATTGCTCGGGCGTGACCTCCGGCAGCAGGAGCGTCTCGTAGCCGTGCTTGCGGAAGGCGGCCGCGAACAGCGGGACCACTGCGGGATGCATCGGGGCCAGGAGGATCTTTCGGCCCTTGGCGCTCGCGGCCGGGTTTTTCACGTAAAGGGCTCTCTTTTCGGCCGGGGGGTCCTTCTGGTACTTGGCCACGACGTCGGCGAAGGCCTCCAGGCGCGTCCCGTAGCCGGTATCGGCGCTGTGCTCGTCCATCTCCAGGATCAGGAAGGGCCGGCTGCCCAGGATTTCCTCGACATAGGAAAGAAGAAAGGAATCGGGGCCGCAGGAGAAGTTCGTCAGGTACAGGAGGAAAAGGTTTTTCCGGTCCTTCACGAATTGGGCCGCGTGGAGGATCCTCTGGCCGTAATGCCAGAACATGTTGCGGAAGAACGGATCGAGCTCCTTTTCGTCGAAGGGCAGGAACTCGAACGGGATGACCCGAAAGCCGAGTTCGGACAGTTTCCTGGGGATTTCCAGATTGATTCCGCCGTCGTAGACGTTGTAGGGCCTCCCGACCACGACGACCGCCTTCTCCCCCGACCGTTCGACCTCGGAGAGGATTCGACGGCCTTCTGCGACGCACTGGCTTCGATAGGCTTCCTGAGCCTCGAGGCCGGCTTTCCACGCGGCCCGCACCCGGCTGCGGCTGAAGCCGAGGGGACGCAGCACACGGGCGAGCTCGCGGACATTCATCCAGTCGGGCAGCGAAAGATCGATGACCGGATGGAGGAGCCTCGGTCGCAGCTCCGCGGCGATCGGCTCGGAGGAGAGAGCGATGGAAGGACTGGCCTGCACATAGGGACAGAACGTGGAGCGGACGGTGACTTCGGTTCTGGCCGCGTTGATCATGTGAGGCAGGAACACGTGGCCTTCTTTTTCCAAGGCCTTGCGGACGTGGCCGAGGAACACCTTGACCGGGAAACAGAACTCGGCCGAGGAGCTCGAAATTCCGGCTTCGGCGATCTCGCGGCCCGTGGGCTCGGTGACCTCCGTCCGCGCACCCAGGTGCGAAAAAAACGCGCGCCACAAAGGCAGAAAGGCGTGGAAGCCGAGCGCACTCGGCATCCGGACCACGAGGGGAGACCTGCCAGGGGCGGTCGAGGGCTCGCCGGAGGCCGTCCGGCCCGCCCGGGCGAACAGGCGGCTCCTCGTCTCGAAGGGTTCATAGAGGATGTTGGGCTTTCTCCGGCTGTCGTCCGGCTCGCGGCCGCACAGATATCCCCACGAGGGAGCGGTCGCTTCGCCCTCGATCTCCGCGTGGGTGATCTTGCAGCGGTTCACGCAGAGGTCGCACTGCGAATAGAAGACCCGCACGCTGCGCGACGAGAGGCCGAGCCCCCGGAAAGAGGTCCTGCGGCCCGAAGCCGCGAGCTTTTCCCGGGCAAGCACGGCTGCCCCGATGGCGCCCGCTACGTGGCAGAAGGGACTGGTCACGATCTCCTTGTCCAGAATCACCTCGAAGGCTGCCACGAGCCCTTTGTTCTTGGCCGTGGCTCCCTGAAACAGGATCCGCTCTCCCGTCACAGGCCGGTTCCCGACGACCTTCGTAAGGTAGTTGAAGCAGACCGAATACAGGACGGCGGCCATGGCCTCTTCGCGGGAGAAACCGTCCCGGAGCAGCTTCTCCACGTCCCGTTCCATGAAGACCGTGCACCGCTCCGACGTGAAAGGCGGTGCGATGCCCTGCACGATGTCTCCGATCTCCTGAAGAGCGAACCCGAGCTTCTTGGCCTGTTCCTCGACGAAAGAACCCGTGCCTGCGGCGCACACGTAGTTCATGTTGACGTGGTCGACCCGGCCCGCCTGCATGTGGACGTACTTGGAGTCCTGGCCGCCGATCTCGAAGAGCGTTTCGACGCCGTCCCCGAACAGCAAGAGGGCCCCCCGCGCGTGCGCGGTGATTTCGTTGACGATCTCGTCGGCTCCCAGGATCTGGCCCACGAGCTTCCGTCCGGAACCCGTGGTGGCGCAGGAAGTGATTTCCCATCGCGTCCCGGTCTCCCTGGAGACAGCCTCGGCCGCCTGCAGGAGTTTTTTCATCGCTCCGATCGGATCCCCGGACGTTCTCCGGTAAATGTCGACCAGGACCTGCCCGGCGGGGTCGAGAAGGGCGATTTTGGTGGAGGTGGATCCGATGTCCATGCCCAGGCTCACTTCCCGGACGCCGCCCAACGACTCGAGCACGCGGATCTCGTTGCCTTCCGCGTCCACGCTCTCCCGCCAGCCGCCGGAAAGGGCGAACCGGGAGCGGCGCAGAACCAGGGGCGGCCTTCGGTAGTCGCTCTTGCCGGACTCCGTCTCCGGAATCCGGGCCGGGACGGCAAGGCCTGCCTCCGCGCTGGTTCCCGCCAGGAGCGCGGCCCCGACCGCAGAGACGAGGTGCGGATGTTCCACCGGGAAAAGCTCAGTGCCGAGGATGCGCTCCAGCCACTTCCTCACTTCCTGGTTCAGCGCCACGCCGCCGATCAGGACCGTCCGGCCTTTGAGGGGCTCCCCCAACAGGAGGGTGTTGGCGATCGTGAAGGACAGTCCCTTGCACAGCCCGCACCAGAGCTGGGGAATCGTGTACCCCTCCTGCTGTCGATGAATGAGGTCGCTCTTGGCGAACACGGCGCACCGGGCCGCCACAGAAGGCGGGTTGTCCGTGCCTTCGAACCCGGTGGCGTCGCAGAGGCGGATGCCCATCCGGCCTGCCTGTTGGTCCAGGAACGATCCGGTGCCGGCCGCGCAGGCCGAGTTGGTCCGAAAATCCAGAAGCCGGCCGTCCTCTCCGACCTTGATGAGAGAGATCGAGCCGGAACCGAGGTAGAGGATGTTCTGGAAAGACCCGGCGAGGTGGAGGCTTCCGCGGATCATGGCCTGCACTTCGTCCACCGCGTTTCCGTTGCGTGTCGTCAGGAGCGAAGCGAGAGATCCGGTGATTCCGACCGGGACGTCTTTCCGGTGGAGAAACTCCCGGAACCGTTCCAACCCGTCCAGAGGCTTTCCTCCGTGAGCGCGGAATGCCTGGTCCACGATCCTTCCGGCCTCGTCGAGGATCGCGATCTTCGTATAGCAGGAGCCGATGTCCAGACCCATTCGCATCTTTGCGCTCCAGGGAGAAGGGCCCGAAGATTCGGAGAAATCGTTGAGAAAAGGGATTTCCATTATCCGGAATGGCCTCTCTTCAAGTCAAGGAACGAAGGCGGCTCTCTTGACAAAACGGCTCGGCCTGTAGAATGAAGGAGGGAATGCTTCCTTCCGAGACGCATCCGGAGAAGGCCCGTGAGCGAAATCCTGCTTCATGCCTCGGTCTGGCTCATCCTGGCCTTCGCTTTCGTCAACGGATTCCACGACGGCTGCAATGTGATAGCGACAATCGTCAGCTCCCGGTCCATGGAGCCCCGTAGGGCATTGCTCCTGGGCGCCTTGGGCGAGTTCGCGGGAGCCGTGCTCCTGGGGACTGCCGTGGCCAAGACCGTGGCCGGAAGCATCCTGAACGTGGAGTCGCTCGCCCATCTCTCCGCGGACGCTCTGCGGGTTCTGGTCCTTGGCGCGGTCGGAGGCGCCATGGCCTGGAACCTGCTCACCTGGTTTCTGGGACTCCCCTCATCGAGTTCCCATGCCCTGATCGGGGGGCTCATGGGGGCGGGCTGGGTCTCCTTGGGGCCCTCTGCCGTGGCCGTGGAAAAGGTTCTTCGGGGCGTGGGCGTTCCTCTCTTCGTCTCTCCGATCGTCGGCTTTCTGGCGGGCTTGCTGATGTTCGAGCTCTTGAAGGCTTTCTTCGCCCAGGCCCATTCCGGAGCGCGTCATTTTTTTGTGGCCCTGCAAAAGCCGAGCGTTTTGTTTCTTGCCGCCAGTCATGGCTCGAACGACGCCCAGAAATCCATGGGGGTCATGCTGCTTGCGGTCCTTGGTGCAGGCGGCTTTTCGGGGCAGGACCCGGAAGTGCCCCTCTGGATCGTGGGGGCCTGCGGCCTGGCGATCGCGGTCGGCATGTCCACGGGCGGGTGGCGGATCGTGAAGACCGTCGGATACAGCATCTTCCGGATGCAGCCGGTGCATTCTTTTTCTTCTCAGTTTGCGGCCGCCTCGGTGATCGTGGCCGCGTCGCTCGCCGGCGGGCCGGTGAGCACGTCCCAGGTGGTGGCTTCTTCGGTGATGGGAGTCGGCGCCTCCAGGCGGCTCGGGGGCGTCCGGTGGGGAGTCGCCCGGGGCATTCTCCATGCCTGGCTGGTCACGATTCCGGTTTCGGCCGCCGCGGGCGCCGCTGCCTGCTGGATCTTGCGGAAGGCGCTGATCGGCGGATGAAGGAGGGGAGGCGGACGGTTGCCGGGCCGTGCCGAGGCAGAACGGCGGCTGGTGCCCTTTTTCTCAGGACCTGGAGGTTTGGACGTGACGTTCTGGAGGATCTTTTCCGGCAGAAAGAAGGTGGATTTCTTCGATCTTCTGCTCCGCCAGGCGGAGAAGACCCTCGGGGGCTGCGACGCCCTCGCCCGGTTTCTCCGCAGCCAGGCGGACGCCGAAGAGGTCAGGCGCTGGGAGCAGGAGGCGGACGACATCCGGAGGGTTCTGATCGACGAGCTCAACCAGACCTTCATCACCCCGATCGACCGGGAAGACATCTTCTCCCTTTCCCGGGCCATCGACGACGTGCTCGACTACGCCAAGAACACGGTGGACGAGATGGAGGTTTTCGAAGTGGGGAGCAACGAGCACCTGTGCGAGATGGCGGTCCTGCTCAAGGAGGGGGCCCAGCAGCTCGCGGCGGCCATGCGGCACCTCAGAAACAACCCCAATGTGGCGAGCGACTACGCGGTGCGGGCCAAGCGGATCGAAAACGGGATGAACGAAAAGTACCTGGCCGCCTTGAAGGATCTCTTCTCAGGGCAGGATCTGCGGCTCATGTTCAGTCTGCGGGAGATCTACCGCCACCTGAACCGGAGCGCCGACCGGGTGGACGAAGCGGCCAACATCATCGGAGACATCGTCGTGAAGATGATCTGAGACCTCGGGCCGCTACACCCTCCCGAAATCGTCCTCGATCCGTTCGATGTCGTCTTCCGAAAACGAATCGCCGGTCTGCACTTCGATAAAGACCAGGTTCTCCCCGCCGGTGTTCCGGACCCGGTGGAGCGCGCCTCTCGGGATGTCGATCGAACGGCCCGGCCCCACCAGGAACTCTTCGTCGTCCCGGGTGACCGTGCCGGATCCGGCCAGGAAGTACCAGTGCTCGGCCCTGAAGCGGTGGCGCTGAAGGCTCAGCCTCTTGCCGGGGTAGACGACGATGCGCTTGACCTTGTGGTCCGGTTCGTCGGCCAGGACCCGGTAGAACCCCCAGGGTCTGTGGTCTTCTTCCATGCGGGGCATCGCTTCCTCTCCCGGTTCCTGGGAATCGGCGCGGCTGCGCACGTTCACAGGTGAAAGAGATTTTTCGAGGGGAAGTTCGGGTCGCTCGTCAGGTTCACGCCCAGGCGCTTCAGGCCGGCCTCGTCTCCGGGCGCCGGGATATGGGTGAGATGGACCTCGCAGCCCCTCAAGTCCTGGAGCCTTTCCATCGCCAGCTGGGCCAGGGGGTTTGCGGCTGCGCTGATGCTGAGCGCGATCAGGGCCTCTTCCAGGTTCATGCTGACGCTCCTGGAGCCCAGCACGTCGGCCTTGAGCGTGCGGATCGACTCCAGGATGCTCGGCGGCAGGAGCGGGATCTGGTCCGGGATGCCGGCCAGCTCCTTGATGGCGTTGAAGATCAGGCTCGATGTGGCGTGCATGAGAGGGGAGTTCTTGCCCGTGACGATCTTGCCGCCCGGCAGCTCCACGGCGGCCCCGGCGTAGACGCCCTTGTTTCCCTTGCCCGTCTCCCTGGCCTCCTCGGCCGCTTTGCGGGCCGGGAGCACCACCCTCCTGTGAGACGTTTCGAGGCCCAGCTCGCCCATGAGAAGCTCGATCCTCTCGACCGCCTCTTTCTCTGCAAAGCCCATGGCGTATTCACAGCGGGTGCGGAAGCGCCTGCGGATGACCTCCTGCCGCGCGGCTTCGCGGCAGACGGCGTCGTTGACGATGGCGAACCCTGCGCGGTTGACGCCCATATCCGTGGGGGACCGGTACACCTGCCCGTCCTGGAGAATGCGCCCCAGGATCCGCCTGAGAACGGGGAAGATTTCCACGTCCCGGTTGTAGTTCACGGCGGTCTCGCCGTAGGCCTCCAGGTGAAACGGGTCGATCATGTTGAAATCGCCCAGATCCACGGTGGCTGCCTCGTAGGCCACGTTGACGGGGTGTTTGAGCGGAAGGTTCCAGATCGGGAACGTTTCGAACTTGGCATAGCCCGACCGGACGCCGGCCTTGTGGTCATGGTAGAGCTGGGACAGGCAGGTGGCGAGCTTGCCGCTGCCGGGCCCGGGGCCGGTGACGACCACGATGGGCTTTTCCGTTCGGATGTGCTCGTTCGCGCCGTAGCCCTCGTCGCTGGCGATCAGATCCACGTCCGTGGGGTATCCTTTCGTGTACCTGTGGGTGTAAACCGGAATCTGGCTCCGCTTGAGCCGGTTCATGAACATGCGCACTGCGGGCTGCTCCTCGAACCGGGTCACGATCACGGCCCGGACCGCCAGTCCCCATTCGCGCAGGTCGTCGATCAGCTTGAGCGCGTCCACGTCGTAGGTGATCCCGAAATCCGCGCGCAGCTTCTTGCGGGCGATGTCGCCCGCGTAAATGCACAGCAGGATGTCCGCGTCGTCCTTGAGCTTCTGCAGAAGAGTCATCTTGGCGTTCGGATCAAAGCCCGGCAGGACACGAGCCGCGTGATAGTCGAACAGAAGCTTGCCCCCGAACTCCAGGTACAGCTTGTCGCCGAAGCGCTCGGCCCGATCGAGGATGGCCGCACTTTGCTCTGCGAGATATTTCGCGTTGTCGAACCCGAGCAGCCTTTCCGCTTGGGCCGCCGGCGTTGCCGGGGTGGACGAAACCGTTGGTGTGGATGCCATGGAGCCCTCGCTTCTGCAAAGATTCCTGCGCAGGCAGGGGAAGCACGATGCCTCGGACTATGCACGTACGGGAGGCGACTGGCGGAAAACATAGCGGGTCTCAAGGAGCGGCGTCAAGGCTGGGTCGAGCAGCAAGAGAAACTGGCGAGGGGCGAAAAAAAACGTTCAGGAGGGCCCCCGCGGGCCCGCGAGCCCCTGCCGGGCCGCGGCGGCGTGGTTCCGCCGCATCCGGTCCACTCGCTTGCGCAGGGCGCACTCCCTGCACAGGGCCCCGGAATCGTCCAGCCAGAAGGTGCTTTCGGTGAGCGCGGCCTTGCAGTCCGCGCAATTGCTCCATTTCATGCTTCTTCTGTGGGTCATGGCCTTTCCCCTCCTGTCCATTTAGATTCCATTTCGGAGGGGATTGTTCAGGCCCGGCTGTTCAGGCGGCTCTCGATGCTCCATGGAAAGCGGTTTCCGAGGAAAGGCCGCTCTGGCCCTCGGCCAGGAAGGCCTCGAGCCTGTGGAGAATGATTTCGGGCTCGTCGTCCTGAAGAAAATGGCCCGCCGTGGGAATTCTCAATGTCGGCGCGTGGTTGGGCAGGAGAGACTCAAACTTTTCGATGAACCAGGGCCCGAAGACCGGATCCCGCATGCCCCAGATGATCTGGGTTCGCACCGGCCATCCCCGAAGTCGGCGCTCGGTGCCTCGAAGCAGATCCCGCAAGGGCCCAAAGGGCAGGAACGGAACCTGGCGGACCGATTGAAGGATGGCGGTCCGGTGACCGGGCCACTGAAACGGGTAGAGATAGCCCAGACGTGCCCTCTCGTGGAGTTGTCTGGCCCGGTTGTGGAAACCGAAGCGCAGGGCGGCCTCCAGGAACAGATTCCACTCGACGGCCATGCGCCGCCCCAGGATCGGAAGCTTGTAGGCCCACAGGTACACGAACCCCCACGATCGCAGAGCGTCCCTGTACTCGCGAAGGGTTCCGGGCAGGAAAGCCGCTGTGTTCATCGGCACGAGGCGCCGGAAGCGCTCCTTGTTGCGCGCCGCGTAGCTCAGGCCGATGACGCCTCCCCAGTCCTGGCAGAGAAGGGTGATTCCCCTGAGGTCGAGCCGTTCCACAAAGGCGGCCAGCCTGCGAAGGTGGGCGTGCATGCTATAGTCGCCGTCCGAGGGTTTGTCCGAGAGTCCGTAGCCGAGCAGGTCCAGGGCCACGCAGCGATACCGGTTCTTGAGCCCCCGGATGAGGTGGCGGTAAAGATAGGACCATGTCGGGTTGCCGTGAAGCATGAGAAGGACCTCTCCGGAGCCCTCGTCCACGTAATGCAGGCGGTCGCCCTCGATCTCGATCGAGCGGAAAGCGGCGGGGAATCCGTCGATGTCCTGAAGCCGCACCGGGAAGAGCGGGCGGGGACTCAGGCCGGCGAGACTTCTTACGGCTGTCAGCGAAAGCCGTTCGAAAAAGTGCCTGAGCGGTCTCGCCCTCTTGACCACCTTGGGCGCCGACCCGTCTCCCCTGTACCGGGTTACGACGAAGCGCGGCTTGTTCACCTCTTCTGGCGTGTCTTCGGATGGCACGCGACAGAGCAGTCTGCAAACGATTCTCTGGAGGAGTTTCTGCTTCCAGGAATAGGGACCCACGTGCCGCAGGTAGCGCTCCTCGACATCGTCCACCAGAGTTCGGACAGTGTCGGTGGGAGCCAGTCTGCGGAGGCTGTAAAGAAGCGCCGCCCCCAGGCGAGACGCCATGAAGAAGCAGCGGTCCGCGCGCTCTTGAAGATGGGGGTCTGGCGCGTGAGCGAGGGTTTGCCAGCCGCGAAGGGCTACGTCGAGCATGCGGAGCAGGCTCGGGCCGTTCGTTTCGTAAAGTTTCTTGTGGGCCAGCTCATACAGGCCCTTGATTTCGTCCCGTCCAAAGGCGTCGTGCCGGAACAGATTGTCGCTCCAGAGGTGGAGATCCGTGCACGCGTAGTCCGGGGCGATCCGGCCCTCTTTCTCCATTCGCTCGAAAAGGGCCGTCCCGGGACAGGGGGTAAGAGGGGAGACCTGGTAGAGGTCGGGCCGGAGGGAGACGAGAAAGTCGATGTCCTCCAGAAGATTTCTGCGGTCGTGAAAGTCCAGGCCCAGAATGTTTGAGGCGATGACGAGAATGCCGTGCCGGTGAAGGTCGTCCACGAGTTCGGTCACGTCCTTTCCCTTGCGCTTCTGGAAATTGTGGACCGTGGTCACGGCCTCCTCGAACTTGGACTCCACGCCGATCCAGACCGCTCCGATTCCCATGGCGGCCAGCTCCTCGGCCTGGTACTGGGAAAGGGATCTTACGCTTGCGAAGCAGAACAGGTTGACCTTGCCCGCGAGGTCTGCTTTCCGGATGAGCTCACCGAGCCGCAGCGCATAGGACCTGTCCAGAAGAAAATCTTCGTCAAAGAGAGCGTTGAACAGGATGGGATCGCCCCGGGTGTTCTGGACGGCGCTTTTCAGGCTCGAGCAGACTTGTTCGGGGGTGGCCACCACGATTTTGTCGGCCCGGAAAAAAGCCGAAGTGGAGCAGAATTCACAGGCGTTCGGGCACCCGAGAGCCACGAGCGTGGAAGTAAAACGAAACCGGGCCAGGCTCTCGGTGCCCCGCAGGCTGGCCCAGGAGTCCGTCTGGAAGTCCTGCCGAATCGGCCTGTCCGCGGGTTCCCCGAGAAGTTTGCGGAAAAAGCCCACGCCCTCTTCCATGCAGACGTGGTCTGCGTTTTCCCGGAGGTACCGGGCAGGTTCGGGCGGGTCGCCGGGGAAGGCCTTGTACAGATGCATGACGCCGTAGCCTCCCAGGACGATGCGGGTCGTTGGGGCGATTTCCCGGGCCATCCGGACCATCCGGGCGATCTTGGGGAGATGGATGCTGAAGACCTGGATCCCCAGAAAGTCGTATCCCTTCTCGAGTTCTCTGCGGAACAGGTCCTCGGTGGGCCATTCCAGGACCGTGACCGGGACAGAAAGATTCTGCGCGATCGTGTGGAGAGCGAAGGCGTGCAGATGTCCCCGAAGGTTGAAGGGCCCCTGTCCTCGGGTCAGGCGGGCTCCGAAGACGTCGAACATGTCCTGGCCCCATCCGAGTTCATAAGGGCCAATGGAATGGGTCAGGAGAACCTTTGTCATGGCCTCTTCTCCTTGAGCAGGTCATCGAGGAATCCCGCGATGACCTTGTGGTGAAGTCCTGCGATCAGCTCGTTCAGAGCCGGGACGCCTTTGCGGAGCACCTCCACGACCTGTTCGGCCGACATCCTGGCCGCCATCCGCTCGAGAAACCACCGAAACTCGGTCTGAACGAGATCCCGGATCATGTCCGCATAGACCGCCGCATCCTCGGCTGCAAAGCCCAGCTCCTGGGAAAACCCGCACTTGCGGCAGTCCGAGTAGGCCTTGAGGATTCTGAAGTCGAGTTCGCTGTAATACCGCTGGCCGTGGGCGATCCGGGGCGAGAGAATCTGCAGCTTCTCCAGGGTGAGGAGTTCGTCCCGGGTCACTTCCATGTGTTTGAGGATTTCCGAGTCCGGGATCGTGCAGATCTCGGGCAGGGGATCGCCCGATCGCCGGAGGCGGTTTCGGACTTCCACGAACAGGTTGTACTCCTCGAAAGAGAGGTTCTTGGCAGGCTTGAGGAATTTCTTGATCAGCCTGAGAGGCAGGAAAAGCTCGGTTTGGAGTCTCTTGGCCAGCGACACTTTGGGGACGGCCTCTTTCGGGTAATAGGCCATGTTTCGGGATTCCAGGATCGGAGAGTCGATGAGCCCCTCGTTGATGTAGTGGCGAATCGTGGAGACCGGGCAGCCGGTTTGCCTTGCAAGTTCTCCGATCTTGAGCATCTGGCCATTCCTGGCTCTCACAGAAGACCTCCCGTCTCAAGATAGAAGTATAAAGCGTCACCTAACACTTACGATAATCCCGACAAGGTGTCAACAAAAAAATCCATGAACTTCAATGGGGGACTGAACCCGGTCTGGGGCGGGCCGCCGGGATCAGGCCTGAGAATGGCTTTCCCAAGGATTCTCAGAGAATCCCGTCCTTGTCCCAGCCTTCTGACTGGGGCTCCAGGGGGATCGTCAGGCAGTAGACCCCTTCCTCGAGGCGGGCTTTGAAGGGCAGGCCGCCTCGCTCGATCACGCCCATCATCCTTTTGTTTTCGGCCAGGATTTCGGCCGAGAACCCCCTGACTCCCCGCTGTCGGGCGATTCGCACCAGGAACTTGTAAAGAAAGGTCGCGATGCCCAGTCCCTGATATTTTTCGTCCACCACGAAGGCCAGGTCCGCGTAAGGGTTTCCGGGTTCCATGGCGTAGCGGCCTTCGGCGATGATGTGGCCGTCCTTGTCGATGCCCACGATGGACATGGCATGGCGGTAATCCACGTTCACGTACGACTGCATGCGGGAGTGAGGCATGGTCTTGATCGGGCTGAAGTACCGGTAATAGACGGCCTGGTCCGAGAACCGGTAGAAAAGGCGCCGCATTTCTTCTTCGTCCGAGGGCTTGAGGGCACGGAAGGAGACTTCGACGCCTCCCTTGAACACGTGGGTTGCCGTGATATCGGCCGGATAGAGCCGGGCGGCCTCGGCCAGGAAGATCTGGTCCGGATAAAGGATTTTTTCCTCCTTGGCCTGCTCGACGAGTCCGGGCCGGTCGTCCGGATGGGCGATGTCGATGAGCGCCTGGGCCCGCTCGCGCACGGTTCTGCCGCGGAGATCGGCCACGCCGTATTCTGTCACCACGAAATTGACGGATTCTCGCAGGCCGAACTGGTTGGGGAAGTTCTCCACCGTCAGGCGGATGTTTGGCTCTCCTTTGCG
>FWPU01003882.1_pt1 | contig 36189 bp, 28 predicted proteins | sample 2228361 | NCBI WGS metagenome assembly FWPU01 (sample SAMEA103939777, study PRJEB20133) | metagenome
CCCGTGCCTGCTCCGCCGGGCCCGGTCGAGGCGCCGTCGCCGACGCCCGAGCCGCGCGGCCCCGCCGACGACTTCGCGCGCGGCACGCCGCGCTCGAGCGTCCGCGGCTACCTCGAGGCGGTGCGGGCGGGCGACTTCGAGCGCGCGGCGCAGTACCTCGACCTGCGCCGCCTGCGGCCGGACGAGCGCGCGACGCGCGGGCCCGAGCTCGCGGCCCGCCTCGCCGCGGTCCTCGAGCAGACGCTGTGGATCGACCCCGCCCAGGTGAGCGCCGAGCCCCTCGGCGACCGCGAGGACGGGCTCGCGAGCAGCCAGGAGCTGCTCGGCAAGATCGAGACCAGCGACGGCACGGTCGACGTGCTGCTCGCCCGCGTGCCGCGCGAGGACGACGGCGTGCCGATCTGGAAGGTCTCGTCCTCGACCGTTCGTCAAGTACCGGCGCTCTACGAGGAGTTCGGCTACGGCAAGCTCGGCGAGCTCCTGCCGCGCTTCGCCTTCGAGGTGCGCTTCCTCGGCATTCAGCTCTGGCAGTGGGTCGGGATCGTGCTCTTCGCGCTCGGCGCGGTGCTGGTCGCGACGCTGCTCACGGCGCTCGCGGCGCGGCTCGTCGCGCCGCTGGTGCGGCGCTCGGCGAGCACGATCGACGATCACCTCGTCGCGAGGGCGGCAGCTCCGGTCCGGCTCGCCATCGCGGTGCTCGTCTTCTCCGCCGTCAAGCACATCCTCGGGCTCGGCGTGCGGCCGCGCGAGACGATCGACGCGATCGAGAAGGCGCTGCTCATCGTCGCGGTGACCTGGGTCGCGCTGCGCGCGGTCGACGCCCTCGCGGCCCGCATCCAGCAGCGTCTCCTGGTCAGCGGCCAGGGGTCGGTCGTGCCGGTCGTCCAGCCGGGTGCGAGGACCGCGAAGGTGGTGGTCGTCGCGTTCGCCTGCATCGTCGCGCTCGACAACTTCGGCTTCAACGTGACGGCGCTCATCGCGGGGCTCGGCGTCGGCGGCATCGCGGTCGCGCTCGGGGCGCAGAAGTCGCTCGAGAACGTCTTCGGGGCGATCGCGCTGTTCACCGACCAGCCGGTGCGGGTCGGCGACTTCTGCCGCTTCGGCGACCGCGTCGGGACGGTCGAGGAGATCGGCCTGCGCTCGACGCGCATCCGCACGCTCGACCGCACGGTGGTCGCGGTGCCGAACACCGACTTCGCGGCGATGCAGCTCGAGAACTTCTCGGCGCGCGACAAGATCTGGTACCACCCGAAGCTCGCGCTCCGCTACGACACGACGCCCGAGCAGGTGCGCTACGTGCTGGTCGAGGTGCGGCGGATGCTCTACGCGCACCCGCGGGTCGATCCCGACCCCGCTCGCATCCGCTTTCTCGGCTTCGGCCCCTACGCGCTCGAGCTCGAGATCTTCGCCTACGTGCGGACCCGGGACTTCGGCGAGTACCTGGAGATCGCCGAGGACCTGAACCTGCGCATCATGGACATCGTCGCGCAGGCGGGGACGGCCTTCGCCCTCCCGTCGCAGACGACCTACCTCGAGCCGGGAAGCGGCGCCGACCCGCAGCGCCGGCAGGCCGCCGAGCGCGCGGTCGAGGAGTGGCGGCGGCGCGGCGCGCTCTACCTGCCGGGCTTCCCGCCCGAGGCGATCGCGCAGCTCCGCGGCACGCTCGACTATCCGCCGCCGGGCTCGCCCATGGCGCGCGGCGACGGCGACGGACGGAGCTGAGCCTCGCCCGCGGCTAGACCGCGATCGCCTTCCAGTCGCCGCGCTTGAAGCGCCAGGCCTTGAGCGACGCGCGCGCGATGTAGTCGCCGATCAGCGCCGCCCACAGCCAGGCGAGGCTCAGGTGCAGCACCGAGACGACGACCAGCGACGCCCCGAGCCGGCAGCCGTAGAAAGCGATCAGCACGGTGAGGAGCGGAAAGCGCGTGTCGCCCGCGCCGCGCAGCGCGCCGCCCAGCGTGAAGTCCATCGCCATGAAGGGCTGCGACGCGGCGAGCATGTGGATGAACGACACCGTCCCCGCGACCACGCCCGGCGTGTCGACGAAGAAGCGCGCGATCGGCTCCGCGAGGGCGAAGATCACCACCCCGGTCGCCGACATGAACGCGACCGACATCCAGGTCGACTGCCAGCCCGAGCTCTCGGCGCGCTCCGGCAGCCCGGCGCCCAGGTTCTGCCCGACCAGCGCCGCCGCGGCGGCGGCGAAGCCGAAGCCCGGGAGGAAGGAGAGGGCGAGGATGCGTACGCCGATGAAGTAGGCGGCGACCGCGTCCGTGCCGTAGCGCGCGGCGAACAGCAGGTAGAGGAAGAAGCCGATCTGCATGAGGAGCTGCTCCGCGGCGGCGGGCGAGCCGATCCGCAGGACGCGGCGGATCGTGTCGAGGTGCAGGCGGAGGTCCCCCCAGTCGAGGCGCAGGCGGAGCTTGCCGAAGGCCAGCAGCGACAGCCCGAGCCCCATCCCGACGGTGAAGGCGAACGCGGTCGCGAGCCCGGAGCCGCGGACGCCGAGCGCGGGGAAGCCGAGCTTGCCGAAGATGAGCACGTAGTTCGCGGCGACGTTCAGCACGTTGACCACGATCCCGACGAGCAGCGGGGTCCTGGTATCGCCCGCGCCGCGCAGCCCGGACGCGACGACGAAGATCACCGACAGGCCCGGGATCGCGAGCATCACCAGGCGAACGAAGCCCGTCCCGAGCTCGACGACGTGCGGCTCGACGCCGAACGCCGCGACCAGCGGCCGCGCGAACACGATCACCGGCACGATCACCAGCACGGCGAGGAGCACCGCGACGATGATCGACTGGCCCATCACGCGCTCCGCCTCGTCGCGCCGGACCGCGCCGATGTGCCGGGCGACGAGCGCGAGCGTCCCCGTGCCGACCGCCGTCATGGTCACCGACACGGCGTTCAGGAGCTGCGCGCCGACGCCGACCGCGGCGACGGAGGCGGCGCCGAGCCGGGAGACGAACAGCATGTCGACCAGCCCGACCAGGGACTCCGACAGCATGGTCACGATCACCGGCCAGGCGAGCGACCAGATGACCCGCTGGGAGTGGGCCACGGCACCGGGCCGGGTCGTCGATCGCTCGATCTCGAGGACCAGGCTGCTCGGCTCTCCGTCCATGGTGGTTGCTCGCCTGAACAAGCGGACGGGCGGGGGTCACGCAAGCTGCGCGCCACGGGCGTGCAAAGGAAGCTTCACACGGCGCCGCTTGCGAATCTCCGTCCCGGGTGAGACATCTCGGCGCACGGACCTGGAGGGACGGCCATGAACAGACGACCGCGCGACGAGCGGAAGGTGGTGCGCGAGGGGTGCGAGGCGGGACCGGACCCCGAGCTCTCCCGGCGCGAGTTCCTCGCCGGGCTCGCCGCCGCGACCGGCGCGCTCGCGCTCGGCGGCTGCGGCGACGCCTCGGGGACGAGTGGCAACCCGGAGAACGAGCCGCTGCCCGACCCCGAGTCCTCGGGGATCGAGCACATCGTCGTCCTGATGATGGAGAACCGCTCGTACGACCACTTCCTCGGCTGGCTGCCCGGCGGCGACGGCATCCAGCAGGGCGCGGAGTACGTCGACAAGCAGGGCTTGATGCACCCGACCTGGCCGCTCGCGCCCGAGTGGCAGGGCTGCCGTTACCGGGATCCCGACCACAGCTACAACGGCGGCCGCATCCAGTACGCCGACGGCGCCTGCGACGGCTGGCTGCTCGCGCGCTCCGACGACCTCTTCCCGATCGGCTACTACCGGCAGCAGGACCTGGGCTTCTACGGCGGCGCCGCGCCTGACTGGACCGCGTGCGACCGCTACTTCTGCTCCTGCATGGGTCCGACCTACCCGAACCGAATCTACCAGCACGCGGGAGCGACCGACCGCTTGACCAACACGCTGGTCGCCTGCAACCTGCCGACGATCTGGGACCGCCTGCTCGCGAAGGGCTTGACCGGCCGCTACTACTACAACGACCTGCCGGTGACCGCGCTCTTCGGCTCGCGGCTCCTCGAGCTGAGCTTCCTCTACCCGCAGTTCCTCGAGGACGCGGCGGCCGGGCGGCTCGCCAACTTGACGCTGATCGACCCGCGCTTCATCGGCGCGGGCAACGGGCTCTCGAACGACGACCACCCGTTCGCCGACGTGCGCAACGGGCAGATCTTCCTCAACGAGGTCTACGAGGCGCTCACCTCGAGCCCGAACTGGGAGAACACGGTCTTCATCATCAACTACGACGAGTGGGGCGGCTTCTACGACCACGTCCCGCCGCCGCTCACGCCTCAGACCGCGCTCGATCGCGAGATCGGCAACGACGGCCGGCTCGGCTTCCGGGTCCCGGCTCTCGTCATCTCGCCGCTCGCGCGCCGCGGCTTCGTCGCGCACGACGAGTACGAGCACACGTCGATCCTCAAGATGATCGAGTGGCGCTGGGGCCTCGAGCCGCTCACCGAGCGCGACGCGAACGCGAACAACCTGGCGCACGTGCTCGACTTCCGGCGCCCCAAGGACTTCTCGGCGCCGCGCTATCCGGTGCCGCAGGGGCCGTTCGACCAGCCGTGCGTCGGCGAGGAGGAGCTCCGCGCGGCGCGCGCGGACTTCTTCGGCCTCGAGGAGATGGCGCGCTACTACGGCTTCGACGTGCCCGACCGGCGCTGAGCTTCTCAGCCCGCCGCGCGCGCCGCGCGGCGGAAGTGCGGGCGCCGGAAGAGGTTGCGCGCGGGTACCAGGCGACCCGCACGCTCCTCGAGGAACGCGCGGGCGACGTCCGAGCGCAGGTACTCGCGCTGCCGCTCGAGGCGCTCCTCGTTGAGCACGCTCTTCAGCACGCTGTAGCGGATGTGCCCGTCGGGGCCGATGATCACCGTCGCGCCGCCGAGGAAGTCGAGCGGCCGCTCGCCGTTGCGCGCGAGCCCGAACTCGCGCAGCACGTGCGGCTGGCTCACGAAGCGTCCGAGCTCGGCTGCTTGACGGCGCAGCTCCGACGGCGCGGCCGGCCGGGCCGGGTCGCCGTCGTGCTCGAGGCAGCCGAACGCGAGCCCGGGAATGCGCGCGTCGTGCAGGCGCGGCGGCCGCCAGAGGAGCTCGCCCTCCGAGAGGAAGCGCACGTCCCGCGGGTAGATGCGGCGCGCGGCGAACGCGTCGACCAACGCCTCGCGGCAGCGCCACTTGTCGTCCGCGACCACGTCGCGGTCGGCGGTCACGACGGCCCGGAGGAACGCGCCGAAGGTCACGTCGACCGGCGGGCAGTAGTCGATCGCGCGGATGCACATCGTGAGAAAGGAGTGCGCGAGCTGCACCGCCTCCTCGCTCAGGAGGTGCGTCAGGTCGGGCGGGATCTCGCCGGGCGGCAGGACGCCCGTGCCGCCGGTCGCGAGCCGCATGTAGCGCCGCGTCTTCGCCGCGAAGATGCTGCTGAGAGCTTCGTACACCGCACCGACCAGGATGGCGCCGAGCTCGTGCGGCTCGAGACGCTCGTCGTAGATCTTCGGTGCGTCGCCCGGACGCTCGACCGCGGCGCGCAGCGGGCCGTCTCCGCCCATCGCCTCGCCGAGCTGCCGCGCGATCTCGGTGAGGCCGGTCGCCGTCTTCAGGTCGCCACGGCTCCGCCGCACCTGGCTCGCGACGAACTCGCGGTAGGTGAAGCGCTGGAAGACCGCCACCAGGTCCGCGAAGCCCTCGTGCAGCCCGCCGACGTCGGGGTTCGACGGGTGGAGGAAGTCGGCGCGGAGCCCGTCGAGCAGCGCGTGCGCCACCTCGTGCGCGACGACGTCGTGCGAGAGGCAGGTGTAGACGAGCCCGCCCGGCAGGTTCCGGCCGCGGACCTCGGGAACGGCATCGTCGTAGCCGAAGCGCAGCGTGCCGGTGTCGCGGTCGTAGTACGCGTTGCCCTCGCGGCAGCCGTGCGGGACGATCACGAGCCGCGCCTCGCGATCGGGAGCGGCGGGCGCGAAGCCCCACGCGAGGTCGCGTCCGAGCGCGGAGCGGAAGGCCGCGTACACTAGGCTGCACACGGCGTAGACCATCTGCTGGTGGAACGCGTGGTCGGCGGGCGACGGATCGCGTCCGCTCGCCATCAGGAGCTTGGGATCGTCGAGGTCGAGCAGCTCGGCCGGATGCGCGCCGTCGCCCGACGCCTCGACCACGACCAGCCGCCGGCCGAACCTTCCCTCCTTCGGCGAGCGCTCGATCGGCTCGTAGGGCACGTTGACGGTCGCGATGCCGCCCTCGTCGCGCGGCGTGTTCGCGTCGCGCGTGTAGATGCGCAGCGGCCGGTACACCGGGTCGTCCGGCTTGCGCTCGTAGGGGCGGACGATGAGGGCGCGGGTGACGCGCTCGCCGATGTCGTAGTCGACGCCCTCGCCGGGCGGCGGCGGACCTTCGGGAGGGACGCGCCCGCCACGTCCGCGCTCGCGGCTCTCGGCGAGCTGCGCGGCGGCCGGCGTGGTGGAGGTCATTGCGCTTCGAGGCGCGCCGCGAACCGCCGGAGCTCGGCGGCGATCTGGCTGCGGAGGAAGTCGCCGCTCGCGCCGTTCGCCGGCTTCCCGGCCGGCCGCACGTCCGAGCGACGTGCCCGACGCGAGGCGCGTCCGGACGCGGCGCACCTCGGCGAGGATCTCGTCGTAGCGGACCGACGTCCCGGGGCAGGTCTTCGCGCTCATCGAGCTGTGGAAGCGCAGGCTCGTCTCGGCAAGGCCGAATTTCTCTTAGACGCGCGCCACGACCTCGATCGCCGCATCGCGCTGCGGGCCCTCGAGGACGTCGTGGCCGACGTCGAAGTCGCCGATCATCTCGATCATGAACGGTCCCGCCGTGTGCTTGCCGTTGTGCCCCACGGCGCTCGCGGGCGGCGCGTTCCAGCCCCGGCCGGTCCAGATCGTGCCGTCGGGGGCGATCGAGACGTGCTGCGCGATGTCCGACCAGCCCCTCTCTTGGGTGTGGAAGCGCCACATCGCCTCGATCGTCCGCTCGCCGGCGTAGTCCGCCTTGCGGGGGCGCCACGTGTGGTGCAGGTGTACCGCGTCGATCTTGCGGGTGAAGGGGAAGCGGTCGAGGAGCTGCGCGAGCTCCTCGGGCGTGAGCGGCTCGAATGGCTTGGGCATGGCGGCGCCACCGAGCAACCCGCGGACCACGCGCGAGAACGCGCGAACGCCCGGACGGCAGCGACGAACTGAGGTTGCTCGCGCGCTTCGCCGTCTGCCCCCCCCCCCGGAACGCCGTCCGCCCCGCAGGACGGTCGCGGCGCCCTCAGTCCGGGTCGTAGGCGAGGTTCGGGGCGAGCAGGCGCTCCGCCTGCTTGACCGAGATCCCCTTGCGTCGGGCGTAGGCCTCGACCTGGTCGAGGTTCACGCGTCCGACTGCGAAGTAGCGCGCCTCGGGATGCGCGAGGTAGATGCCGCTCACCGACGCCGCCGGCTGCATGGCGTAGCTCTCGGTGAGCGTGATGCCGAGCGACGGGGCGTCGAGCAGCTCGAAGAGCTTCACCTTCTCGGAGTGATCGGGGCAGGCGGGGTAGCCGAACGCCGGGCGGATGCCGCGGAACTTCTCGGCGATCAGGTCCTCCTTGGTGAGGTTCTCGTCCGCACCGTAGCCCCAGTCGCGACGCGCGCGCTCGTGCAGGTACTCGGCGAAGGCCTCGGCGAGGCGGTCGGCGAGCGCCTTCACCATGATCGCGCTGTAGTCGTCGTGCGCCGCCCGGAAGGCGCCGACCACCTCGTCCGCGCCGAGCCCCGCGGTCACGGCGAACGCGCCGACGTAGTCGCCCAGCCCGCTGTCGAGCGGCGCCACGTAGTCGGCGAGCGAGCGGTACACGGGCTGGCCCTCGTACTTGGTCTCCTGCTGGCGGAGGAAGTTGAAGCGGACGAGCTCGTGCTTGCGCGTCTCGTCGGTGAACAGCACGACGTCGTCGCCGTCCGAGTTGGCCGGCCAGAAGCCGTACACGCCGCGGGCCCGGAGCAGGCGCTCGTCGACGATGCGGCGGAGCAGCGCCTGCGCCTGGGCGAAGAGATCCCGCGCCGCGGAGCCGTAGGTCGGGTGCTCGAGGATCTCCGGGTACTTCCCGCGCAGCTCCCAGGCGTGGAAGAGGAACGTCCAGTCGATGTACGGCACGAGCTCGGCGAGCGGCATGTCGTCGACCACGCGGCGGCCGAGGAACGACGGCCGCGCGATGTCCTCCGCGCGCCACTCGATGCGCAGCCGGCGCTCGCAGGCCTGCTGGTAGGGGAGCAGCGGCCGGCTCTGGCGCTGCGTGTAGAGCTCGCGCAGCTTCTCCTGCTCGGCGCGGTTCTTCGCCTCGAGCTCCGGGCGCTGCGCCGGGTCGAGCAGCCCCGACACGACGCCGACCGCGCGCGACGCGTCGAGCACGTGCAGCGTCGGGTGCGAGTACGCGGGCGCGATCTTCACCGCGGTGTGCTGCCGGCTGGTCGTCGCGCCGCCGATCAGGAGCGGCACGTCGAACTTCTGCCGCTCCATCTCCTTCGCGACGTGCACCATCTCGTCGAGCGACGGGGTGATGAGCCCCGAGAGCCCGATGATGCTGACCCCCTGCTCGCGCGCCGTCGCGAGGATCTTCTCGCACGGCACCATGACGCCCAAGTCGATCACCTCGAAGTTGTTGCAGCCGAGCACGACGCCGACGATGTTCTTGCCGATGTCGTGCACGTCGCCCTTCACGGTGGCGAGCAGGACCTTGCCCTGCGGGCGCACCGACTCGCCCGCCGCCTCCCGCCGTCGCTTCTCCTCCTCCATGAAGGGCAGCAGGTAGGCGACCGCCTTCTTCATCACGCGGGCGCTCTTCACCACCTGCGGCAGGAACATCTTGCCCGAGCCGAAGAGGTCGCCGACGATCTTCATGCCGTCCATCAGCGGACCCTCGATCACGTCGAGCGGCTTCTCGTACTTCTGCCGCGCCTCCTCGACGTCCTGCTCGATGAAGTCGACGATGCCCTTGACCAGCGCGTGCGACAGGCGCTCCTCGACGGTGCCGTCGCGCCAGGAGAGGTCCTCGGCGCGCGCCTGGCTCTTGCCCTTCACCGTCTCGGCGAAGGCGACGAGGCGCTCGGTCGCGTCGGGACGCCGGTTGAAGATCACGTCCTCGATCAGCTCGAGCAGGTCCTTGGGGATCTCCTCGTACACCGCGAGCTGGCCCGCGTTGACGATGCCCATGTCCATGCCCGCCTTGACGGCGTGGTAGAGGAAGGCCGCGTGCATCGCCTCGCGGACGACGTCGTTGCCGCGGAACGAGAACGAGAGGTTCGACACGCCGCCGCTCACGTGCACGCCGGGGCAGAGGCGCTTGATCTCGCGCGTCGCCTCGATGAACGACACCGCGTAGTCGTTGTGCTCCTCGATGCCGGTCGCGATCGCGAGGATGTTCGGGTCGAAGACGATCTCCTGCGGCGGGAAGCCGACCTCCTCGGTCAGGATGCGGTAGGCGCGCTGGCAGATCGCGACCCGGCGCTCGGTGGTCGTTGCTTGACCTTCCTCGTCGAACGCCATCACGACGACGCCCGCGCCGTAGCGGCGGATGCGTCGCGCCTGCTCGCGGAAGACCTCCTCGCCCTCCTTCAGGCTGATCGAGTTGACGATGCCCTTGCCCTGGACGCACTTGAGGCCGGCCTCGATCACCTCGAACTTCGAGCTGTCGACCATGATCGGCACGCGCGCGATCTCGGGCTCGGTCGCGACGAGCTTCAGGAACGTGCCCATCTCCTTCGCGGAGTCGAGCATGCCCTCGTCCATGTTGACGTCGATCATGTTCGCGCCGGCCCGCACCTGCTCGGCGGCGACCGTGAGCGCGCCCTCGTAGTCGCCCGACTTGATGAGGCGCGCGAACTTCTTCGAGCCCGTGACGTTGGTGCGCTCGCCGATCATCACGAACCCGGTGTCGGGCCGGATCGTGAAGGGCTCGAGGCCGCTGAAGTGCGAGTACCCGTCGGGCTCGACCGGGACGTGCGGCGCGACGCCGCGCACCGCCTCGGCGATCGCGCGGATGTGGTCCGGGGTCGTGCCGCAGCAGCCGCCGACCAGGTTGAGCCAGCCGGCTTCCGCGAACTCGCGCACGATCCGCGCGGTGTCCTCGGGCGTCTCGTCGTAGCCGCCGAAGGCGTTCGGCAGGCCCGCGTTCGGGTAGCAGCTGATGAAGGTCGGGGCGATCGAGGCGAGCGTCTCGAGGTAGGGCCGCATCTCGGTCGCGCCGAGCGCGCAGTTGAGCCCGACCGCGAGCGGCTTCGCGTGCTCGACCGAGTACCAGAAGGCCTCGATCGTCTGCCCGGACAGCGTGCGCCCGCTGCGGTCGGTGATCGTGCACGACAGAACGACGGGGAGGCGGATGCCGCGCTCCTCGAAGACCTCCTCGATCGCGAAGATCGCGGCCTTCATGTTGAGCGTGTCGAAGCTCGTCTCGGGGAGCAGGAGATCGACGCCGCCGTCGATCAGCCCGCGCACCTGCTCGGCGTAGGCGGCCTTCAGCTCGTCGAACTCGATCGCGCGGTACGCCGGGTTGTTGACGTCCGGCGAGATCGACAGCGTGCGGTTGGTCGGCCCGATCGCCCCCGCGACGAAGCGCGGCTTCGACGGATCCTTGCGCGTGTACTCGGCCGCGGCCTCCTTGGCGATCCGCGCGCCCTGGACGTTCATCTCGTAGACCAGGTGCTCGAGCCCGTAGTCCGCCTGTGCCACGGAGGTCGAGGTGAAGGTGCAGGTCTCGATGATGTCGGCGCCAACCTCGAGGTAGGCGCGGTGGATCTCGCCGATCACGTCCGGCCGGGTCAGGACGAGGACGTCGTTGTTGCCGCGCTGGTCCTTCGGGTGGTCCTGGAGCAGGGTGCCGCGGAAGTCGGCCTCCGACAGGCCGTAGCGCTGCACCATGGTGCCCATGGCGCCGTCCAGGACCAGGATGCGGCGGCGGAAGAGGTCCTCGAGGACGCTCTGGGTGTTCGTGTCGGCCAAGTCGGGATCCCTCGTTGCCAAGGCGCGCCGGGGCGCGGAAATCGAGTCGGCGAGTCTAGCGGACGGGGCAGGGCGAGGCACCCGTTTTCCTGCGACGATCGTCGAGGGCGGGGCGCCAGGGTCTATGGAGGGCCCCCGCGCGGCTGTATCCTGTCGTCCGTTCTCTGCCCGACCGGAGTCCTCGCACTCACAAGGGCGAGCATGGTCATCGGCTCCGAGGCTCCCGGCGTCCCCGGTCGCGGAGGGGAGGGATGCGCTTCGTGGGGGTGGGCATCGGTGCGGGCGCGTCAGCTCGCGGCATCGCGTCTCTGGCGCTTCGAGGAGCGTGCGGACCAGATCGGCGGAGTGGCAGAAGCCGACGTGGCGGCGCTGACGTGCGGCTTCGCGCGCGCGTGCTCGACGCCTCGACGATCAGGTGCACATGATCGGTCTGCACCATTTGATTGGGCGAATAGATCCGAGCGCCGTAGCGATGTCAAGAGCAATATTTTGTTTCATCCCGCGAGGACCTTCGGGCACGTCGAGCGGTCGCGGCTCGCGACCTGCCGCACGCACGCCCCCGCCTCGAAACAGCCCACGCATGCGACTCGACGTCGCCTCGCGACGGTGATCCTCGCCGAGCACCCGACCGCGGCGGCGCGCAAGCGCCCCCGCCTCGGCGCGCTCGCCAACCTGCTACAACGGGCGTCACGCGGTCGGCCGCGCGCTCGCCAAAGCGCTCATCGAGGAGGTGAAGACGTCGGTGGCCCCCACACCGCCGCCCCGATCATCGCCGAGGTCGGCAATCCAGCAAGCTACCGGGGCGCAGCGGCTTTGGTGGCCCACGTCGGCGTCGTCCCGGCAACCACCCACTCGGGCAAGCACCGGCCGTGCCGAGGCTGCCGCGCCCAGCGGCTGCTCGGGTCTGGGGCAGCCCTTGACGGAGGTCACGGCATCTCAACCCCGCACCGCCTCCACCACCCGCAGGAAGTTGCCGCCCAGGATCTTGCCGATGCGCTCGGCGCTCCAGCCGCGGCGCAGCATGAGGTCGACGAGCCGCGGCAGCTCGAGCACCGTCGGCATGTCGCGCGGCGGGTGGATCGCGCCGTCCCAGTCGCTGCCGAGCGACGCGTGGTCCTCGCCGACCGTGTCGACGATGTGCGCCAGGTGGCGGACGATGGTCTCCGCGCGGCCGCCGGGCCACGGGTCGCCGAGGAACGGCGAGTGGTACATGACGCCGATCGTCCCGCTGCTGTCGGCGATCGCGCGGAGCTGCTCGTCGTCGAGGTTCCGCCAGTGCCGGTGCACGCCGGCGACGCCGGTGTGGGTGACGACGATCGGCAGCGAGCGGTCGTGCACCGCGACCGCGTCGAAGAAGCCCGCGCGGTTGATGTGCGCGAGGTCGACGAGGATGCGCTTCTCGTTCATCCGCCGCACGTAGTCGCGTCCCGCATCGGTCAGCCCCTGGTCGCGGCGCTTGTCGACCGGCGCGCTGGTCGCCCCGAGCTTGGACGACGACAGGTGGACGAGCGTGATCCGCACGATCAGGTCGTCGGGGATTAGGTCGAGCGCGTCGGGCCGCGCGTCGAGGGCGTTGCCGCCCTGGATGCCGATGAACGCGCCGTGCTTGGCCGCCGCACGCGCCCGCCGGTACTCGGCGACGTTGCGCACGACGGCGAAGTCCTCGGGCACGCTCTCGAAGATGCCCTGCAGGCGGCGCAGGTTCTCGAGAAAGACCTCGAGGCGGCGCTCGGCGCGGCGCGCCGGGTTCGTCGTGATCACCCAGATCGCGCCCGTGAGGTTCGCCTCGCGCACGCGCGGGAAGTCGACCTGCGAGTAGACGCGCGCGCCGAGGAGCCCGTGCCCGTGCCGGCGGCGGAGGTCGTAGCCGAAGGTCCGCGTCCAGATGAACGAGTCGACGTGCAGGTCGATCACGTCGCTCGCGAGGTAGACGTCGATCGCCTCGCGCGAGACGCCGAGCTCGCGCGCCCAGGCGGCGGGGTCGGCGCGGTGGTCGCGGTAGTCGAGGCGCGACAGACGGGATGCGGTCATCGCGCTCGCATACGACCGTGCGGCGCGGGCGGCAACTCGGCATGGGCCGCCGCACGCGCGCGGCGGCTCACGGCTTCGCCTGGGTATGCGTGTAGACCAGGCGCCGGCCCCTCTGCTCGAGGAGCGCCGTGTCGACGTAGGTCTCGCCCGCCGCGTCGATCCGGAGCTCCATCTCGGGCCCGATGTCGTCCGGCAGCTCGAGGGGGGCGGTGCGCACCAGCACGCCGGCGTTGTTCCGCTGGCGGTGGTCGTACGGGAAGGCGATGTTCAGCCGGTCGAGGCCGAGCGGCCGCCAGATCCTCGGGTCGGCGAGGCGGCAGCGCCGGCTCGCAAGCCCGGCGCAGCGGAAGGCGTCACCCGGGACGGTCACGTCGAGCACCGCCGGCGCGCCCGCCTCGCCGAGCCGCACGCGCACGCCCGAGGTGATGTCGAGGGTCGGCGGCGGCGGAAGCGTCGGTGCCTCCCAGGCCTCGCGTGCCACGTCGGCGTGGAACTGGATCCGGTCGCGGCCGGGGATGGCGGCGAAGTTGACGCGCGCCTTGCGGATCGCGAGCGACCCCGCCGAGGTGTAGACCACGTTCGAGTCCGGCTTGATCGCCGGCTCGCTCGACGCGATCTCGGCCGTCGCCTGCATGACGGTCCCCGGCTCGACCGAGTCGCCGACCTCGACCAGGGCCCAGATGTCGGCGCAGGCGGGCAAGCCCTTCTTGTCGCACGGCTCCTCGTCGCCGAGCGTGAAGATCACGTCCTGGCCGACGACCTGTCCGGCGATCGGCTCGTAATCCGGCTGGCGGCGCGCCGAGACGAGCGTCGTGCCAGGTGGCAGGTGCAGCGTCACGACGACGCCGGGCACGGTGCTCGTGTCGCGTACCTTGACGCCGATCTCGTAGACCAGGCGTCCGCCCACGAACGCCGGGTCGACGCGGTCGTCGAGCGTCACGTCGAGCGGCTTCGCATGCGCCGCGGCGGCAGCCGCGAGAAGGAGGCACGGGACGACCTGCGAGGAGCGCTTGAGGGCTGCCATGTGAGCCGCGCTACCAGGGGTGTTGCGCTGCGCGCAAGTCGAAAATGTGGTGAATGGTGCGGCGCGCACGGTGCGCGCGGGGCTCATGCCGGGGCGAAGGCCGGCCGAAGTAGGGCGTGTGGGAGGGCCGTCCGGCGAGGGGGCAACACCGCCGCTGAGCGAGGCGCGGGAGGGGCCGGCGCCGCTCGACCGCGCCGATCTCGCCCAGGTCTCGTTCGGCGACGCGGAGTTCGAGCGGGAGATCCTGCACGAGTTCCTCGCGGGCTCGGCGCGCCTGCTCGCGTCGCTCGGCGAGGCCGTGGCGGCGCGCGACCGCGAGCAGATGCGGCAGGTGGCGCACAGCCTGAAGGGCTCCTGCTGGACGGTCGGGGCGAAGCCGCTCGGCAGCGCCTGCGAGCGACTCGAGCGCGACGCGGCGGCCGGCGAGCTCGACGCCGCGGCGCGGCTCCTCGGCGAGATCCGCGACCGGCTCGCGCACCTCGAGGCGTACGTCCGCCGCCACTGGACCCTCTGACGACGCGCCGAGGATCTGGTATGGGCGGGCCATGGTGCGGCCTCGTACCCCGGTCGTCGAGGAGGTCTCGGACCGGAGCTTCTACGTTTTCAACGCGGTCGTCTCGGCGCTCGCGCTCGCCTTCATCTTCTACATCCTGATGCTCCGCCCGGCGCCCGGCGCCGGGCAGGTCGACCTGCGCTTCCTGCCGGCGGTGAACGCCGTCCTGAACACGATCGCGTCGGTGCTGCTGGTCTCCGGCTGGGTGGCGATCCGGCGGCGCGCGGTGCGCGTGCACAAGCGCCTGATGGTCGCCGCGTTCGCCGCGTCGGCGCTGTTCCTCGTCGGCTACTTGACGTACCACTACGTGCACGGCGACACGCGCTACCAGGGCGAGGGCGTCCTGCGGGTGGTCTACTTCACGATCCTGATCTCGCACGTGCTGCTCTCGATGACCGTCGTGCCGATGGCGCTCGGCGCCTTCTACTTCGCGTGGAAGCGCCAGTTCGCCCGGCACGCCCGGCTCACGCGCATCGCGCTGCCGGTCTGGCTCTACGTGTCGGTGACGGGCGTGGTGATCTTCTTCATGCTGCACGGCGGCTCGCCGGCGGGCGCACCGTGACGCGCACGACGTTCCGCCATCGCGTCCCGTTCTACGAGACGGACGCGATGGGCATCGTCCACCACGCGAACTACGTCCGCTATTTGGAGCTCGCGCGCATCGCCTGGATGGACGAGCACGACCGTCCCTACCGGGAGTACATCGCCGACGGGCTCCACTTCTCGACGACGCGGGTCGATCTCCGCTACCTCCGCTCCGCGTCGTTCGACGACGTGCTCGACGTGTCGACCTGGCTCGACTGGGTGGCGGGCGCGTCGCTCGGCATGGCGTACACGATCGACCGCGAGGGCGTGCGGATCGCCGAGGGCGTGACCGAGCACGCGATGGTCGACGGCACGGGGCGGCCGCGCCGCATCCCGGAGGAGCGCCGGGCGCGCCTCAGCGCGCTCGCCGCGTCGTCCGGGCGCCCCGCCGCACGAAGGCGGCGAGGAATGGAAGACCGCTCGCGGTGACGAGCAGCGCCACCGCGCACTCGACCGGCCGGCCGCGGAGCATGGCGAGCGCGATCCCGGCGTTCGCGACGAGGTAGAGCGCGGGCACGACGGGGTAGCCCCAGGCGCGGTACGGCCGCGGCGCGTCCGGGCGCTTCCAGCGCAGCGCGTAGAGCGCCGTCGTGTCGGCGATCGTCGCGAGCACGATCGCGAAGGTGGTGTAGTCGAGCACGCTCGGGAAGCGCTGCAGGACGGCGATGAGCACGATCGCCGTCGCCGCCTGCACGACGATCGCGACGTGCGGCGTGTGGAAGCGCTCGTGGACGCGCTCCGACCCCGCGAAGAACAGCCCGTCGAGCGCCATCGCGTAGGCGATGCGCGGTCCGACCAGGATCGTCGCGTTCAGGCAGCCGAGGATCGAGAGCAGGATCAGCGCGGCGACCAGCGTCCCGCCCGCCGGGCCGAACAGCGCGACCGCCGCCGCCTCTCCGGCGCGCGGCTCGCCGGCCAGCACCTCGATCGGCAGCGCGTGCAGGTAGAGCGCGTTCATCACCAGGTAGAGCAGGGTGCACGTGCCGAGCCCGAGGAAGAGCGAGCGCGGCAGGTTGCGCTGCGGCTCGCGGATCTCGCTCGCGACGTACACCGAGGCGTTCCAGCCGAGGTAGCTGAAGAGCACCGGCGACAGCGCGAGGCCGAAGCCGCCGAGCGTCGCGCCGCCCGGCGGCAGTGCCTCGGCCGCGGCCGCCGCCGCCGGCTCCGGGCTCGGCGTGAACAGCCAGCCGACCACGCCGAGCCCGACGAGGGTTGCGACCTTGAGCGTCGCGCTCAGGTTGTTGACCAGCGCCCCCGGCCGGACGCCGATGTAGTTGATCCACGAGGTGAGAACGGTGAGCGCGATCGCGACCGCGATCTTCCCCCCGGCGCCCAGGCTCACGAACTGCTCGAGGCCCTCCGCGAAGCCGATCGCGAGCGTCGCGACCGTCCCCGCGTAGATCACGAAGAAGGTGAGCCAGCCGACGAGGAACCCCGCCGTCGGATGGTACGCCTCGCGCAGGTAGACGTAGTCGCCGCCCGCGTGCGGGTACATCGCGCCGAGCTCGGCGTTGGCGAGGGCGCCGGCGAGCGACAGGAGCCCGCCGAAGGCCCAGGCGAGGAGGAACAGGCCGGGGTCCGGGAGGCTCGATGCGACGACGCCCGGCGTGAGGAAGATGCCGACGCCGATGACCGAGGAGACGACGAGCAGCGTGGCGTCGGAGAGCGAGAGGGTGCGCTCGAGGCGGTCGTGGGGGTGGCGGTCGGCTGGCGGCGGCGCGTTCGGCGGTGCGGGCGACGGTCGCTCGGGGGCCCTCGTCACGCGGGCGCTTTAGCAGAGTCGCGCGGGTCGGGCCGCGTCGCGAGCGCGGAGCATCAGCATGTCGCGGTTCGTCGCGATCTTGTCGACGCCGTCGATCTCGGCGGTGGCCTGACCGCCGCCGCGGTTCATGCGGTCGGTGGTCGACGGACAGTCGGTCTGGCACCAGTTCGACGAGCCAATCGCCTGGTTGCGCAGCGGGCACATTGCGGGCTTGGGCTACGCGACATCTTCACGATGCCTCGGCCCAAGCGCTCGAAAACACTTTTGCCTGTTCAAGAACCGTCTGGGTTGCTCTTTCCTGCTTGTCCGGCGGATGGCCGTATTTCCGCAGGATTCGCTTCACGTAGACGCGCAGCTGTGCCCGGACGCTGTTCTCGTTGGTACGCAGAGTTCGACAATCTCAGCGAATGCGTACATTAGGAAGCGGTCAGCGTTTCGGTTTTGGAAATGGGCTTGAACCGGGCATCACAGACGTAGGTTCGGGCGCTTTAGTTGTAGAGCATATTTTCTGGTGCCCATGCCAGCGTAGCGGTTCAGCTCGGTGGACGCCCGATCGACCGGGATCCCGAACGCGTCACCGGTCCCGCCAGCGCCCCCCCTCGTGAATCACCTCCGCGAGCGCCCGCCTTGGCCGCCACCCCACCTCCTCGAGCATCGGCAGCGACCGAAACGCGATCGGATGCCCCACACACAGGTACGCGACCGGCTCGACGCCGTCGGGCAGCCCCAGCTCCTCGCGCAGCACCGCGGGCTCGACGATGCTCACCCAGCCGACGCCGATGCCCTCCGCGCGGGCCGCGAGCCAGAGGTTCTGCACCGCGCAGCAGGCGCTGAAGCGCAGCGTCTCGGGCTGCGCCGTCGCGCCGAGGACTGCCTCCTCGCCGGGGCGGAGGTCGACCGCGACGCAGACGTTGAGCGGCGCCTCGACGATTCCCTCGAGCCGCAGCGAGAGGTACTTCTCCCGCCGCTCGCCCTGGAAGCGCTCCGCCTCGCGGGCGCGGCAGCGGAGGAAGCTCTCGCGGATGCGCGCGCGCTGCTCGGGGTCGCGGATCAGGACGAAGCCCCAGGGCTGCGAGAAGCCGACGCTCGGCGCGTGGTGCGCGGCGTCGAGGATCCGCTCGAGCACCTCGGGATCGACCTCGCGGCCGGGGTCGAAGTGGCGGATGTCCCGCCGCGTGCGGATCACCTCGTGGACGGCGCGGCGCGCCTCCTCGCCGAGCGCGAAAGGCTCCTGGGGGACGAGCAGCGGCTCGTCAGGAAGGCGACCCACCGCTCCCGCCGAGCGACTGCGCGCGGCCGCGCTCCTGCACCTTGGCGCGCCGCGCGGCGATCACCTCCGGTGTGACCCGGCTCGCGTGCTGGCGCGACACCTCCGACTCGAGACGCATGCCCTCGGCGAAGGTCGTGGCCCAGCCGTCGTCGATGAGCCGCTTGTACGTGCGCAGCACATCGGGGTCGCAGGACAGCATGTCGCGCGCGAGCGCCTGGCAGGTCGGCAGCAGCTCCTCGGGCGGGACGACGCGGTTCACCAGGCCCCAGGCCGCGGCCCGCTCCGCCGACAGGTAGTTGCCGGTGAGCGACAGCTCCTTCGCGCGGTAGATGCCGATCGTGCGCGAGAGCTTCTGGCTGAGCCCCCAGCCCGGCACGATGCCGACCCGCGCGTGCGTGTCGGCGAACTGCGCCTCGGTCGAGGCGATGAGCACGTCGCAGGCGAGCGCGAGCTCGAACCCGCCGGTGATCGCGAAGCCGTTGATCGCGCCGATGATCGGCTGCTCGAGGCGCGCCATCGTCCGGATCAGCTCACCGCCCGAGATCGCGGCCTCGGTCTCGTCCGCCGCGGCGTTGCCGACCTCGCCGCCCAGCTCCTTGAGGTCGAGCCCGGCGCAGAACGCGCGTCCCGCGCCGGTGAGGATCACGACGCGCGTCTCGCTGTCCGAGGCGAGCGCGTCGAAGGTGCGGATCAGCGCCCGGCGGAGCGCGCGGGAGAGCGCGTTCATCGCCTTCGGGCGGTTCAGGGTCAGGGTCGCGATGCCGTCCTGCTTCGCGACGAGCAGCACGTCTTCGTCCATCTCTCACGACTGCATCGCGGCCGCGTCGTTTGCAAGGCGGTCTCCCGCGCGCGACCCACGCGGCCCGGCGCGCCCGGCGCGCAGGCTTGGTCCGCCCGGCGAAGTTCGGCTATGGTCCCGCACCATGGCTTACAGCTTCTCGGACGTTCCTCTCCAACTCGGCGCACAGATCGAGGCGCGCGGCCTGCATCCCGAGGTCGGGAGCCGGCCTTTCCTCCACCACGGCGAGCGCACGTGGACCTACCGCCGCTACCGCGACGAGTGCGTCCGGCTCGCCCACTTCCTGCTGCGCCGCCTCGGCTACATCGAGGAGGGGAGGCCGGGCCACGTCGCCATGCTGCTCGAGAACCACCTTGAGCTGCTGAGCCTGTACGGCGCCTGCGGCTACGCGGGCCTCAAGCTGTTCGGCGTGAACACGGGGCTCCGCGGCGAGACGCTCGCCGGCGTGATCAACCAGTCCCGCGCGCGGGTCCTGGTCGTCGACCAGCGGCTGCAGGACGAGGTGCTGCGGGTGATCGGCCAGCTCACCACGGTGCCGCGCGAGAACATCCTCTTCCTCCGCACCGACGGCGAGGTCGCGGGGCCGGACCTCATGGAGTGCGTCGAGAGCGAGGTCGGGGCGATCGACAAGCCGCTCGACCCGCCGAGCGTCCAGGTCGACCCGAACGAGCCGCTGATGGTGATCTACACCTCGGGCACGACCGGCCTGCCGAAGGGCATCCTGAACAACCACCTGAAGCTGCTGATGATCGGCATGGCCGTGTCGTCGAACCTCGGCCTCGGACCCGACGACATGGGCTACGCCTGCATGCCGCTCTTCCACTCGAACGCGATGTTCCTCGGCTTCCAGCCCGCGTTCCACGTCTGCGGCCAGCTCGCGCTCCGCGAGCGCTTCAGCGCGAGCAATTTCCTGCCGGACGTCTTCCGCCACGGCGTCACCTACTGGAACTACGTCGGCGAGCCCGTGCACTACGTCCTCGGTGCGATCGCGCGCGAGTACGGCAACGACGAGGAGCGCATCCGGCGCGAGGTCACGAACAACCCGAGGAACAAGCTCAAGTACGCGGTCGGCAACGGCGCGGCCGCGCCCGACATCGAGCGCTTCACCGAGTGGCTCGGGCTCGAGGACATGTTCGAGCTCTACGGCTCGACCGAGGCCGCGATCTCGACCTTCCGCAAGAAGGGCGACCCGCGCGGCTCGGTCGGCGAGGTGACCGACCCGGCGGTCAAGATCCTCAACGAGAGGGGCGAGGAGTGCCCGCCCGCGGAGCTCGACGCCGACGGGAAGATCGTCAACTACGCGGAGGCCGTGGGCGAGATCTGCCGCTGCGCGCCGGACACCGGGCTCTTCCAGGGCTACTTCGACAACCCGAGCGCGAACAGCTCGAAGTACCGCGACGGCGTCTACCACTCGGGCGACCTCGGCCACATCTTGGTGCGCGACGGCAAGCGCTTCCTCTTCTTCGACGGCCGCACCGACGACTGGATCCGCAAGGACGGCGAGAACTTCTCCGCCCTGCAGGTCGCGCGCCTGATCCAGGAGCATCCGGACATCGTGCTCGCCGCGGCGTACGGCGTGCCGTGCTCGGTGTCCGACGAGCTGGTGATGGTCGCGCTCAAGCTACGCGACGGCGCGACCTTCGACCCGCAGGGCTTCTTCGACTACTGCGAGAGCCAGGTGACGAACGGCGGCATGGACCGCAAGTGGCTCCCGGACTTCGTCCGCGTGGTCGACGAGTTCGAGTACACGCAGACCGAGAAGATCCTGGTGCGCAACCTGAAGCGGGTGCACTTCGACCTGAATCGGCTCGGCGACGACGCGCCCGTGTACTTCCGCCGCCGAGGCGACACCACGTTCCACCGCCTGACGCGCGCCGACTACGAGGCGCTCCGGCGCGAGTTCGCGGAGCGCGAGAAGCTCGACCTGCTCGATCGCTGAGCGACGCGGGCGCGGCGGGTCTTGGCCCCGCCGGGCCGCTTCGCCCGCTCCTCGAAGAACATCCCCGCCGCCTCGGCCTCGGCGCCCATGCCGCGGACGAGCGCCGCGAGGCCCTCGGCGAGCGCCCGGCGCTGCTCGGGCGCCATGCGCGCGAGCGCCGCGACGAGCCGCGCCTGCGCTGGCTCCGGGGCCCGGCGCACGACCGCACGTCCCTTGGGGGTGAGCGAGACGGTCGCGCGGCGGAGGTCGCCGGCCGAGCGGCTGCGCACCACGAGCCCCTCGCGCGCGAGCCGCGAGAGGAGCACCGAGACCGAGCTCTGGTGCGTGAAGCTCCGCTCGGCGAGCTCGTTCACCGACGCCGGGCCGTCGCGGCGCAGGAGGTGGAGGAGGAAGAGCTGCGCCGTGCTCACGCCGTGCCGGCGCTCGGCGGCGCGCGCCGTCATGCGCAGCGCCTGCACCACGCGGCGGAGGTTGTCGAGGACTTCGCGCGTTTCGTCTGCGAGGCTGGGTCGGCTCACCGGAGGCGGTCCGTGCGCTCAGAGGTTTATGGGTCTCCATTGAAGCAGCTACGAAAGCGCCGCCGGGCCTGCAAGGCTCGATTGCCAGAGCGGCGGCGACTTGCTCTGCTCGAACGTGGAAGGCGTCGCACGCGCGGCACCGTTGCGATCGATCGGAGACGAGATGAGCCACTTTCACGATCCCGGGGATCTGAAGCTGCTGCGTGAGATGAAGACCCTGGCGCCGGCCGAGTACCAGGCCTGGCTGGGGCTCGAGAAGAGCGTGGCGCGCGAGGACGGGGCGATCCCGCCCAAGTACCGCCAGCTCATCGCGATCGCCGTCGCGCTCACCACGCAGTGCCCGTACTGCATCGAGGGGCACGCGAAGGCGGCGCGCGCCGCCGGCGCGTCGCGCGAGGAGGTCGCGGAGGCGACGTTCATCGCGGCCGCGTTGCGCGCCGGCGCGGCGGCGACGCACGGCAAGCTCGCGCTCGAGCTGTACGACGCGGCCTGACGCCGGCCCCGCCGCGCGGACGAGGCGCGCCTCGTCGCGCCCGGGCCACACGAGCCGCGGACACCGCGCCGCTCCTCGACGCCTCGAGGCCTTGCGGCGGCTCGGCCGGGCCGAGAAGCTCGCGCCCCGTGGCGCGCTGGATCGACGTCGAGGAGGCGCGGGCCGCGAGCGGGCTTCGCCTGGTCCTCACGGTCGGGGTGCCCGGGCCGTGGAGCGAGGCGGCGAAGGGCATCCTGCACGTGAAAGGTCTGCCGTTCGTCCGCGTGCGGCAGGAGCTCGGCGGCGAGAACCGCGCGCTCCGCGAGTGGACGGGACAGGCGAGCGCGCCGGTCGCCGCGTGGAACGACGAGCCGCCGTGCACCACGTCCCTCGGGGTCCTCTTTCTCGCGGAGCGGCTCGCCCCCGATCCGCCGCTCCTGCCCGCGGACCCAGACGAGCGCGCCCGCATGCTCGGCTACTGTCACGAGCTGGTCGGCGAGCAGGGGCTCGGCTGGACGCGCCGCCTGATGACGCTGCAGCAGGCGATCGAGGCTGCGGGCGGGGCGCCGCCGGAAGGGATTGCGCGCCTCGCCGCGCGCTACGGCTACTCGCCGGAAGCCGCGGCGGCGGCCCCGGCGCGGGTCACCGCGCTGCTCGATCTTTTCGCCCGGCTGCTCGCCCGGCAGCGTGCGGCGGGAAGCCGCTTCCTCTTCGGCGAGCGCCTCTCTGCGCTCGACATCTACTGGGCGACCTTCGCCGCGCTCCTCGAGCCGCTGCCCGAGGAGCTTTGCCCGATGCCGCGCTCGATCCGCCGCGCCTACACCCTCGAGGGAGAGCTGCGCGCGGCGCTCGACCCGGCGCTGCTCGAGCACCGTGACTTCATCTACCGCGAGTACCTCGAGCTACCGGTCGACTGCCGCGACGGCTGAGCCGTCGCCGCGCGTCCTGCACGGCGGGCGGCGTCCGGCTTGCGCGGCGGGCCGTCGCCCGCGACAAGGCTCGCGATGAGCACGACGGTCCTCTCCGAGAGCGAGCTTGCGGCGTACGCCGCCGAGTCGCGCGCCGGCTACGAGCAGCACCTGCGCGAGCTGGTCGAGATCCCGAGCGTGTCGGTCGACCCGGCGCGCAGGGCGGACGTGCGGCGCGCCGCGGAGCGGGCGGCGGAGCTCATCGTCTGGGCGGGCGGCGAGGCGCAGATCCTCGAGACCGGAGGCCACCCGATGGTCCACGGGCGCCTGGGCGACGACCCGCGGCTTCCGACGGTCACGGTCTACAACCACCTCGACGTCCAGCCGGCCGACGAGCCGCAGTGGCGGAGCGATCCCTTCCGGCTCACCGTCGAGGGTGACCGCTACTTCGCGCGCGGCACGACGGACGACAAGGGGCCGGCGCTCGCCGCGCTCTACGGCGCGCGCTACGCGCGCGGGCACGGCGTCGCGGCGAACGTGCACTTTCTCTGGGAGCTCGAGGAGGAGATTGGCTCGCCGCACTTCGCGGCGACGATCCGGCGCGAGCGGGAGCGGCTCGCGACCGAGTCGGTCGTGGTGAGCGACACCGTGTGGGTGTCACGGACGCGGCCCGCGTGCCCGGCGGGGCTCCGCGGGCTGCAGGGCTTTCGCTTGACGCTGCGCACGGGCGAGACGGATCAGCACTCGGGCACGGTCGGCGGTGCGGCGCGCAACCCGGTCGCCGAGATCGCGGAGGTCGTCGCCTCGCTGCTCGACGCGCGCACCGGCCGGGTGAAGGTGAAGGGCTTCTACGACGACGTCGTGAAGCCGACGCGGGCCGAGCTTGCGGACCTCGCGCGGTGCGGCTTCAGCGTCGCGCAGTTCAAGAAGGACCACCTCCTGCGCTCGCTGCGGACGAACGATCCGCTCGAGGTGATGAAGCGCATCTGGCTCATGCCGACGCTCGAGGTGCACGGCATCGCGGGCGGCTACCAGGGGCCGGGCATCAAGACGATCGTGCCGCCCGAGGCGACGGCCATCATCTCCTGCCGCCTCGTCCCGAGCATGAAGCCCGCGAAGATCATCCGGCTCATTCGCGAGCACGTCGCGCGGGTGAACCCCGACGTCCGGGTGCAGCCCGAGCACGCGCTCCCGGCGTACGCCGGACGCACGACCGGCCCGTACGCCGACGCGATCCGCGCGGCGATGAAGGCCGCGTTCGGGCGCGAGCCGGTCTTCGTGCGCGAGGGCGGGTCGATCGGGGCGGTGCTCGCGATGGAGCAGATCCTCCGCGCGCCGGTCTACTTCCTCGGGCTCTCGCTGCCCGAGCACGGCTACCACGCCCCGAACGAGAACTTCGACTGGCGTCAGGCGTCGGGCGGCATCGTCGCGTTCGCGCGCTACTTCGAGCGCATCGCGGCGCTCGGACGCGCGCCGCGCCGCTGAGCGCTCTTCACAGCTCGAGCTCCCGTCCGAGCAGGATGACGCGCGCGGGCGGGATGCCGAGCGCCGCCACCGGCGGCGGGCTCAGCCGCACGACGAGGGCGAAGAGCCGCTTGCGCCAGCGCGCCATGGGCGACGTGCCGGTCGGGAGCAGCGAGTCGGCGGAGACGAAGAAGTCGGTTCGCTCGAGGTCGAGGACGAGGCCGCGGTTCGCGCAGCAGCGCACGATGCGCGCGACGTCGGGCTGCTCCATGAAGCCGAAGATCGCGAGCACGCGGTAGAGGCCCTCGCCGAGCTCGAGCACCGTCACGCGCTCCTCGTCCGGGACGCGCGGCCGCTCGGCGCTGCCGGTCGAGAGCAGGACGACGCGCTCGTGCAGCACGTGGTTCACCTCGAGGTTGCGCAGCAGGACGTACGGGATGCTCTCGGTGTTCGCCGTCAAGTAGACGACCGTGCCAGGCACGCGGCGCGGCGTCGCGGCGGCGATCTGGCGGAGGAAGTCGGCGGGCGGCACGCCCTGCGCGACGAGCACCTTCGAGAGCTCCGCCCGCCCGCGCTTCCAGGTCGTCATCAGGACGAAGACGCCGAGCGCGATGGCGAGCGGCACCCAGCCGCCCGTCCGCACCTTGTCGAGGTTCGCGAGCAGCAGCGCGAGGTCGATGGTGAGGAAGACCGCGCTCGGCAGCGCAGCGGCGAGGAGCGGCCAGCCCCAGTGCCGGCGTGCGACCCGGAAGAGGAGCACGCTCGTCGCGCTCATCGTCCCGCTGACGGCGATGCCGTAGGCGTCGGCGAGCGCGTCGGAGCTGCGGAAGGCGAGGACGAGCAGGATGCACAGGACCATCAGGCCCGCGTTGATCTGCGGCAGGAAGACCCGCCCGCGCTCGGCGTCCGAGGTGTGCACGACGGGGAAGCGCGGCGAGTAGCCGAGCACGATCGCCTGCTGGGTGAGCGAGAAGGCGCCCGTGATGAGCGCCTGCGAGGCGATCACCGTGGCGACGGTCGCCAGCGCGACGAGCGGGTAGAGCAGCTCGTCCGGGGCGAGGTCGAAGAACGGGTGATGGCGCGCGCCGGCGTTCTCGATCAGCAGGACGCCCTGCCCGAAGTAGTTGAGGATGAGCGCGGGGAAGACGACCGCGTACCAGGCGAGGCGGATCGGCCGCGCGCCGAAGTGGCCCAGGTCGGCGTAGAGCGCCTCGCTGCCCGTCACGACGAGCACCACCGAGCCGAGGACCAGCCCCGCGGTGCCGAAGTCGGTGAAGAGCACCCGAAGCCCGTACCGCGGGTCCACCGCGTGCAGCACCGACGGATGGGTCGCCCTCTCGAGGACAATGCTGCGCGCCCCGAGCACGCCGATCGCGACGAACCAGACGAGCATCGCCGGTCCGAAGACCGCCGCGACCGGCCCGGTGCCGCGCTTCTGGACGAGGAACAGCGCGGCGAGGATGAGCACGGTGAGGGGCACGACCCAGGGCTTGAAGGCGGTCGTCGCGACCTCGAGGCCCTCCATCGCCGAGAGCACGGAGATCGCGGGCGTGATCACGCCGTCGCCGTAGAGCAGCGCCGCGCCGAAGATCCCGAGCGCCGCGAGCGCCGCGCGGAGCCGCGGCGACGCCGGCCCACGGTCCTTGCCGCGCGCCGAGGTCGCGAGCGCGAGCAGCGCGAGAATCCCGCCCTCGCCCTGGTTGTCGGCGCGCAGGAGGAACGCGAGGTACTTGACGGAAACCACGAGGACGAGCGCCCAGAAGACCAGCGACAGGATGCCGAGCACGTTCTCCGGGGTGGCCGGCAGCGCGCGCGGCCCGACGAAGCACTGGCGGAGCGCGTAGAGCGGCGAGGTGCCGATGTCGCCGTAGACGACCCCGAGCGCGCCGAGCGCCAGGAGCGGGAGCGCCGCCCGCCGCGGCGCGGGCGTCCCCGCCGGTGCGCTCACCGCGCTAGTGAGTGCGGCGGCCATGCGGGGCCCGTCGAGCGCCCCCCTCTCGCTCCCCTGAAGGCCCATCAACGAGGTTTGTCGGCCGAGCGGGCCCGGGACTGCAAGGGCACGGCGGGCGACGAAGGCGGGCGCGCCGTGGCGCGGCCGCGCCTCGGGGCGCGCGTCAGCCGGGCGCGCGCGCGGTGAAGACGGGTGCGAAGCCGCCGCCGGGCGCGAAAAAGCTCGTCGTCCGGCCGCGGTCCGTGGCGGGGCTCGCCGGCCTCACGCGCCGAGCGCCTTGCGCGGCGCGGCCGGCGCCGGCGCCGCTGCGGGACGCGACAGCCTCGGGATCGAGACCACGAAGCGGCTGCCGCGGCCGATCTCGCTCTCGACCCGGACCTCGCCGCCCAGCATCTCCATCATGCGCTTGACGATGAACAGCCCGAGGCCGAAGCCGTCTCGGTCGCGCTCGCCGCCGACCCGGTAGAAGCGGTCGAAGACGTGGGGCAGGGCGTGGCGGGGGATCCCCGGCCCCGAGTCGCTGACCTCGATCTCGTGCCGCCCGTCCTTCGCCTCGAAGCGCACCCGCACGCGGATCGGGCCGCCGGGGGCGTACTTGAGCGCGTTGTTGATCAGGTTGCGCAGGACCGACAGGAGCTTCCGCTGGTCGGTCTCGAGCGGCGGCGTCCCCGGCTCGACGAGCCACGCGATCTCCTGGCCGCGGGCGCGCGCCGTGGGGTCGAGCTCGGCGCGCAGCATCGCGAACAGCTCGTCCGCGCCGAACTGCGCGACGACGTTGTGCGCCGTCCCTTCCGCGCGGTCGAAGCTCAGCATCTCCTGGACCATCTGCTCGACGCGCAGGGCGTTCGCCCGGATGCGCTCGAGCCCGGCCATGAGCTCCGGCGACCCGGGGCCGCCCGCTTCCTCCTCGAGCATGCTCGCGTAGCCGAGGATCGCGTTGAGCGGCGAGCGGATGTCGTGCGCGAACGCCGCGACCAGATCCTCCTGCAGCCGCGCGAGCCGCGACTTGCTCTCGAGGTACTCCTCGCGGGCGCGGGCGGTCGCCGCGGCGAGCGCGCACAGCGCCGCGACCGCGACGCTGCCGGCGAGCCGGGTGACGACGACGAACGCCGTGTCGCGCGCACCGAGCGTGTTGATCGCGTGCTCGCAGAGCAGCGCCGCCGCAACCACGGCGGCGACGAGCCCGCCGCGCAGCCCGAGCCCGTAGCCCGCGAGCGCGACCGGGAAGGCGTAGGTGACGACGAGCCACAGGTGCTCGTCGACCGAGTCCTGCACGACGAAGGTCGCGAGCATCGTCACGCCGACGATCGCGCCGACCGGCCGCGGGCTCGTGCGCAGCCAGCGCTCGATGCGGCGCAGGCGCTCGCCGAGCGCCGCCGTTCCCGCAAGGTCGTTCCCGCTGCTCACGTCCTGCATCCCGAGCGCGCCCTACTGCCGCGTGGCGCCCGGCCCCTCCGGAGGCGGCACGCGGCGAAGCATCATGGTCTGCGTCGCGAAGGCGAGCAAGCGGCCGCGGTCGTCCCAGATCTCGCAGCTCGCGGTCGCGTAGCCGGCACGCGCACGTCGGGCGTGGACGTCGGTGAGCAGCCACTCGGAGGTCGTGTCCTCGAGGAAGTGCACGGTGAGGTCGAGGCTCGGCGCGTGGAAGGGAGCGTGGCCCGGGCCGAGCTTCTGGATCAGCGCGGGCGGCATGGTGTCGGCGATCGGCGGCAGGGCGAACGGGTCGAGGCGCCCGTCGGCGAGGCGCTGCGGCACGCGGTAGCGGAACCAGCGCGCGATCCGCGCCCGCCCCGGACGCCAGCCGGGCCTCCACCACGGCTCGCCGTGCGCGAGCCGGGTCTCGAAGTTCGCGAAGAACGCGGGCCGCTGGCTCGGATCGGGGCCGCGCGGCTCCGCGACGTCGAGCGCCTCGTCGGGCGGCGGCACCGCCGGCGGCTCGACGTCGATCAGGTCGAGGCCCTCGCGGTCGCGCCCGAACGTGGCGCTCACCTCGAGGCCCGGGCCCGGCATGCTGGTCGAGGAGAGCTGGGCGCGGATCTGCGCCGCGGCGCCGCCGTGCCGCAGGACCTCGACGCGGATCTCGAGCGGCCCCGCCGGCACGGGCGAGCAGAAGTGCGTGTTCGCCGACACCGGCCGGAGCTCCGGGTCGGCGAGCTCCTCGCGCATGGCGCGCATCGCGACCGTCATCAGCACGCCGCCCGACGGCGTGCGGAAGTTCCACGCGGGCGGCAGGTTGGCGGTGTACCAGCCGGGAGCGACGCGCAGGCGGGTGACGGCCGTGTCGGCGGCGAGGTCTCGTGCGGACATGGGGCGGGAGTGTAGCGACTACGGGGCGAGGGCGCGGAGCATCTGCTCCGTCACCTCGTACGGCGCGCCGGTCGGCAGGTTGACCAGCGCCATGCCCATGCCGTTCGCGCGCCACTCGGCGAGCTTCTCGCGGCAGTGCTCGGGCGGGCCGCAGATCGCGATGGCGTCGATCAGCTCGTCGCTCACCGCGGCGGCCGCCTCCCTGCGCTTGCCCTCGTTGTAGAGGTCGCGCACCAGGTTCGCGTTCTCGGCGAAGCCGTAGCGGCAGAAGAGAGCGTGGTAGTAGACGCCCATCCCGCCGATGTAGAACGACACGAGCGGCTTGATCATCGAGCGCGCGAGCGCGACGTCGGGCAGCGGGATCACGGCGACGAAGGGCGCCACGTCGATCTCCTTCGGGTCGCGTCCGGCCTCGCGCGCGCCCTCCGCGAGCAGCGCGATCCCGTCCTTCAGGTGCTCGTACGGCCAGAAGGTCGGCAGCCAGCCGTCGGCGCTCCGCCCGACCTCGCGGATCGCCTTCTCCTGCAGCGACGCGACGTAGACCGGGATCTTCGGGCGGAACGGCTTCATCTCGAGCTTGAAGTGGCGGAGGTCGAACAGCGTGCTCGTCTCGGGCGTGAGCCGCTCGCCGCGCCACAGCGTCTGCGCGATGCGGATCGTCTCGCGGAGCCGGGTGAGCGGCTTCTCGTACGGCACGCCGTGGAAGTTCTCGACCACGTTCTTGCCGCTCGTGCCGAGGCCGAGGATCGCGCGGCCCTCGGAGATCTCGTCGAGCGTCGCGGCGCTCATCGCGAGCAGGCCGGCCGAGCGGCTGAAGACGTTCGCGATGCCGGTCGCGACGCGGAGCTGCTTGGTCGCGAGCGCGATCTCGGTGAGGAGCTGGAACTGCTCGTACGACCAGGCCTCGGGGATCCAGATCGAGTGGTAGCCGAGGTCGTCGGCAAGCCGCGCCGCGCGGAGCACCTCCTTGCGGTCGTAGCCCTTCCAGAACGGAACGATCCCGATGCGCTCGGCCATCACACCCTCCTTGCTCGAATCCGCGACGCGGTCCGCGGCATGATGCAATGCGAGCCCCGGGGACGCCAGCCGACCGCCGGCGCGGCCGGGCGCGCGTGACATGCCGCGCACCGGCCGGGCCGCCCACGTTGCATCGGAGGCGAGGGAGCGTCAGAAGCAGGTTCCCATGGACGCCTACGCCGAGTATCGTCGCAAGCTCACGACGCCCGAGCAGGCGGTGGCGATGCTCGGCAAGAAAACGACGCTCGGGCTCGGCATCGCGACCGCGCAGCCGCCGGCGCTGCTCGCGGCGCTCGGGGAGCGGGTGCGCGCCGGCGAGATGCGCTCGCTGACCCTGTACTACGCGTACGCGCTCCCGCCGCTCGCCGAGAGCCTGCTCGTGCCCGAGCTTCTCGACGTGGTCCGCCCGCGGCCGACCTACCTCACCGCGCTGGATCGGAAGCTCCTCGAGGCGGCGGGCGACGCCGCGTGCGTCGACTACGTTCCCGCCCACCTGCACCAGCTCCCGCGGCTCTTCGAGGAGCAGATCGAGCTCGACGCGTTCTTCGTGAGGGTCTCGCCGATGGACCGCTTCGGCTACATGAGCCTCGGCACGTGCATCGCCTACTCGCCCGCCGCGGCGCGCAGCGCGAAGTACGTCGTCGTCGAGGTGAACGAGCGGATGCCGCGCACGCTCGGCGACACGATGCTGCACGTCTCCGAGGTCGACGCGATCGTCGAGCACACGGCGCCCCTCGGCACCATGCCGCCGCGTGCGCCGAGCGAGGTCGACCGCGCGATCGGCGAGGCGATCGCGCCGCACGTCGTCGACGGTGCGACGCTGCAGCTCGGCGTCGGCGGGGTGCCCGACGCGGTCACGGAATGCCTCATGGACCGCAGGGACCTCGGCATCCACACGGAGCTCTTCACGCCCGGCATGAAGCGGCTCATCGAGCGCGGCGCCGTGACCGGCACGCGCAAGCACACGTACCGGCGCAAGCACCTCTTCACGCTCGCCTTCGGCGACGAGCCGTTCTACGAGTTCATGGACGACAACCCGTCGCTCGAGGGCCAGCCGAGCAACGTGACCAACGATCCTGCGATGATCGGCGCGAACGACAGCGTCGTCTCGATCAACGCCATCCTCGAGGTCGACCTCTACGGGCAGATCAACGCCGAGTTCCTCGCCGACCACGAGTTCAGCGGCGTCGGCGGGCAGCACGACTTCGTCCGCGGGGCGTACCGCTCGCACGGCGGCAAGTCGTTCCTCGCCTTCCACTCCACCGCGCACGGCGGCACGGTGTCGCGGGTCGTGCCGCGCCTCGAGGGCGTGGTCACCGACCCGCGCATGGACGTGCAGTACCTCGCGACGGAGCACGGCGTGGTGAACCTGAAGGGCCGCTCGACCCGCGAGCGGGCGGAGCTCATCATCTCGATCGCCGCCCCCGCCTTCCGCGACGACCTCGAGCGCGAGGCCAAGAAGCACGGACTGCTCTAGCGCGGATGTGGTAGGGGAGAGCGCATGCTGACGCAGGAACAGGTCGACGCCCACCTGCAGCGGATCGAGCGTGACGGCTACACCATCGTCGAGAACGCGATCCAGCCCGACCTGGTCGACGCGCTCGCGGAGGACCTCCTCCGGCTCGAGCGCGAGCTCGGGGTGAAGCCCGCGCGCAACGACTTCGAGGGCACGAAGACCTGGCGGATCTACAACCTGCTCGCGCGCGGCAAGATCTACGAGCGCATCCCCGTGCACGAGAACGTTTTGCCGATCGTCGAGGGCGTGCTCGACGAGGGCTGCCTCGTCTCCTCGCTCTCCTCGATCGCGATCGGCCCGGGCGAGAAGGCGCAGCCGATCCATGCGGACGACCAGCTCATGCCGCTGCCGAAGCCGCACGTCGCGACGGTGTGCAACTCGATGTGGGCGCTCACCGACTTCACCGAGGAGAACGGCGCGACGCGAGTGATCCCGGGCTCGCACAAGGCCTCGCACTCGCCGGTCTACGGCAAGCACTACGACAGCATCCCCGCCGAGATGAAGAAGGGCAGCGTGCTGATCTGGCACGGCAGCCTGTGGCACGGCGGCGGCGCGAACCGGACGAGCGAGCGGCGCGTCGGGATCGCGATGAACTACTGCGCCGGCTGGATCCGCCAGCAGGAGAACCAGCAGCTCGGCATCCCGCGCGAGATCGCGCGCGGCTTCTCGCCGCGGCTCCGCGAGCTGGTGGGCTACGGCGTCTACCGCATGCTGATCGGGCACATCGACAAGCGGAGCCCGGTCGAGCTGCTCGGCGACGCGCCGCCGACCCCGATGGTCTGGGACGCCGTCCGGACCTGACGCGCGGCCCCGCTCAGCCCCCGGCCGGCGGGCCGAGGGCGCGCCGGAGGCTCGCCTCGTCGTGCGAGACGAGGAGTGTCGCTCCGTGCTCGCGCGCGAGCGTCGCGAGGAAGCGCCGCAGCTCCCGCTGCCGCTCCTCCGACTCCGGGACCATGAGCGTGCGGTAGAGGTAGGGCTTCGGGACGTCGTGCAGGATGCCGTCGAGGTGATTGACGGTGTCCCCGGCAAACGCGTAGAGCCGCTCGCCGCCGCCGCCCGCCACCCGGGCGAGGAGGATCTGGCTGCCCGGCGTGTGCCCGCCCGCCGCGATCACCGCCACGCCGGGGAAGCCGGGCACCGGCCGGAGGCGCTCCTCGCCGAGCAGCTCGCGACGGACGCACGCCGCCTCGTCGAGCAGCGCGAGCCCCGGGCGCGTCGTGTAGTTCGGGCGCTCAACCTGCGCCTCGGTGAAGAACGCCCTGATCTCCGGCCGCGGCCCGGCCGCGCAGAGCGAGACCACGCCGTCGACGTGGTCGGCGTGCAGGTGGGTGAAGACGATGCCCCGCACCCGCGCCGCGCCGTCGCCGAGCGCCGCGGCGACGTCCCGGTGCGGGACGATCGGCTCGGCTCCGGCGAGGCTCTCGATCGGAGCGCCGAACGCGCGCGCCGACTCGGGCCGCATGCCGGCGTCGACGAGCAGCAGGCGGCCGTCCGCCCACTCGAGGACGAAGGCGGGGTGGCTCATGACGTACGGCTCGCCGGCGCCCGGGTCCGCCGCGGGGTCGAGCACGGCGTCGCGCGGCATCGGCTGCGACGCGGTGTTGATCCACCAGAGGCGGATCGGCAGGTCGCCGGCGGGCGTCTCGCGGAACCGCGCGAGATCGGGAGCCTCCGGCAGCGGCGCGCGCTCGCGGTCGATCGCGCGGTGCGCCTGCCAGAGGACGGCGCCCAGCACCAGCACCGCGAGCGCGAGCAGCGCCGCGATGCCGATCAGGATCCGCGCGAGGAGGCGCTTCGGCATGACGGAGGCTCTGCGCCGCAAACGCGCCCGCCGTCAAGCGGCGACGCCTGCCGGTTCAGCCTTCCGCCGCGCGCTCGGAGCCGAGGAACCAGTCGAGCGCCGCGGTCTGGAAGCCGGGCGACGGCCAGTGGATGCCGCCCTCGTCGATGCGCAGCTCGACGTCGTAGCCCAGGCTGCGCAGCAGCTCGACGTTCGGCGTGCAGACCAGCTCGAGCGGGAACACCGTGTCGTGCGTGCCGTGCTCGAGCAGGATGCGCGGCTTCGGGTCGTCCGGCCGGATCGCGTTGGTGTCGATCGCGACGAAGCCCGCGGCCCAGCCCATCACCGCCGAGAAGAGACGCGGGTTCGAGAGCCCGACGGCGAGCGCGTAGCTTGCGCCGTCCGAGTAGCCGATCAGTGCTTGACGAGCCGCGTCGATCGGCACGCGGCGGTAGATCTCGACGTAGAGCCGCTCGAGGAAGTCGAGGTCGGGGCGGCCCTGGCCGACGAGCAGGTCCCACGTCGGGTAGGTCGAGCGCGGGATCAGGAAGAGCGCGTCGCGCCGCGCCGCCTCCTCCCGGTAGACGCGGCAGAGAAGCTCGTCTTGACGCCCGGCGCCGTGCAGCACCGTGATCAGCGGGTAGCGCCGCGCCGGGTCGATCGCCGGCGGCGTCAGCAGGAAGGCGTGGGTCACGCCGTTGCGGACCATCGCGATCCCGTCCGGCGGTGCGGCCAGGGCCCGATCCGGCAGCTCGTGCGCGACGCGCAGCGCCAGCGTGTCCACGCGGCGAACCTACGCAGGATGCGCCGCCGTCGCCAGCGGTCGCCGCCACCATTTGTAGTTTCTGCGTTTCGCGGCAGGATGAATGGGCAACCACGGATCGGGGAGGGACGCGATGCGGTACTTCAAGCCCTGGCTCGGGCTGGCCATCATCATCGCCAACTCCTTCCTGGTGCTCGGCTGCTACGGCTACGAGATCTACCAGCAGGCGCCGCCCGTCCCGGAGCGCGTGGTCTCCGACGACGGTCGCCTGGTCTTCACCGGCCAGGACATCCGCGACGGGATGAACGTCTGGCAGAGCACCGGGGGCCAGGAGCTCGGCAGCATCTGGGGACACGGCGCCTACGTGGCACCGGACTGGTCGGCCGACTGGCTGCACCGCGAGGCGCTCTGGCTGCTGAACGACTGGGCCGCGCGCGAGCACGGCCGGCCCTACGCCGAGCTCGACGACGACGCTCGGGTCGTCCTGCAGAGCCGCGTCGAGCGGATGATGTGGACCAACGGTCACGACCCGGAGAGCGGCACGCTCACGATCCCCGCCGACCGCGCTCGCTCGATCCAGGCGATGACCGACTACTACGCGGCGATCTACGGCGACGCCGAGCGCTTCCCGCCCGAGCTGCAGGCGATCGCCGACGGCGGCATGCAGCCGCCCGCGCTGCGCGACGCGTACGCCATGCCGGCCGGCACGCTGCGCGACCCCGAGCGGCGGCGCAAGCTCGCCGCGTTCTTCTTCTGGGCCGCCTGGGCATGCGCCGCCGAGCGCCCCGGCGGGACGGTGCAGCGGGTCGACGACGCCGGGACGGCGCCGCCGCCCGTCTCGTACACCAACAACTGGCCGCCCGAGCCGCTGGTCGGCAACACCCCCGCCGGCGGCGTCGTCGTCTGGTCGGTGCTGAGCTTCATCCTCTTGCTTGCCGGCATCGGCGGGCTCGTCTGGTACTACGCGAGCGTGCGCGGGCGCGAGGAGATGCCCGACGAGCTGCCGGCGAAGGACCCGCTGCTCGCGATCCACCCGACGCCGTCGATGCGCGCGACGCTCAAGTACTTCTGGGTGGTTGCGGCGCTGATCGTCGTGCAGGTGCTGCTCGGCGCGGTGACCGCGCACTACGGCGTCGAGGGCGGCGGCTTCTACGGCTTCCCGCTCGCCGACTGGCTGCCGTACGCGGTGAGCCGCACCTGGCACCTGCAGCTCGGGCTGTTCTGGATCGCGACCGCCTGGCTCGCGACCGGCCTCTACATGGCGCCGGCGGTCTCGGGCCACGAGCCGCGCGGCCAGAAGGCGGGCGTCGACTTCCTCTTCGTCTGCCTGCTGCTGATCGTCGTCGGGACGCTGTTCGGCACCTGGTACGGCACGCGCCAGCAGATGGGCGACGTCGCCAACTTCTGGTTCGGCCATCAGGGCTACGAGTACGTCGACCTCGGCCGGTTCTGGCAGAGCTTCCTGCTCGTCGGGCTGTTCCTCTGGCTCGGCCTCATGCTGCGCGCGCTGTGGCCCGCGTTCCGCAAGCTCGGCGAGCACCGGCACCTGCTCGCGCTGTTCGCGATCGCCTCGGCCGCGATCGCGCTGTTCTACGGCGCCGGGATGTTCTGGGGACGGCAGACCAACCTCGCGATCGCCGGGTACTGGCGCTGGTGGGTCGTGCACCTCTGGGTGGAGGGCTTCTTCGAGGTGTTCGCGACCGTGGTGATCGCCTTCCTGTTCGTCCGCATGGGGCTCCTGCGGGTCGGCGTGGCGACGGCGGCGGTGCTGTTCTCGACCTGCGTCTTCCTCTCGGGCGGCATCCTCGGCACCTTCCACCACCTGTACTTCAGCGGCACGCCGACGCCGGTGCTGGCGATCGGCGCGACGTTCAGCGCGCTCGAGGTCGTGCCGCTCGTGCTGATCGGCTTCGAGGGCTGCCAGAACTTGACGCTCGCGCATGCCCGGCCGTGGGTCGCGGCGTACCGCTGGCCGATCTACTTCTTCGTCGCGGTCGCGTTCTGGAACCTGGTCGGTGCCGGACTGCTCGGCTTCCTGATCAACCCGCCGATCGCGCTCTACTTCATGCAGGGCTTGAACACGACGCCCGTGCACGGGCACACGGCTCTGTTCGACGTCTACGGCATGCTCGGGATGGGGCTCTTGCTGTTCTGCCTGCGCGGCTTGACGCGCGACGGCGAGTGGCGGAGCGGGCCGCTCGCCGTCGCCTTCTGGTCGGTCAACGTCGGGCTCGCGCTGATGGTGCTGCTCTCGATCCTGCCGGTCGGCCTGCTGCAGACCTGGGCGACCGTCGAGCAAGGGATGTGGTACGCGCGCTCCGCCCAGTTCATGCAGACGCCGACGATGGACCTGCTGCGCTGGCTGCGGGTGATCGGCGACACGATCTTCGCGATCGGCATCGTCGTCTTCGGCTGGTTCATCCTCGGCCTCAAGACCGGCTGGTCGCTGCGCGGTGAGCGCGAGCGGGCGCTCGGCGAGGAGTGGGGCGAGCCGGCGCGCGCCGGCGGCTGAGCGTGGGCGCACAGGCCGCCGGGCGAGCCCGGGCGGGGGGACGACCGCCGCGCGGCGTCCCCTGGCGTCCGACGCGGGCCGAGAT
>FWPU01003883.1_pt1 | contig 36186 bp, 29 predicted proteins | sample 2228361 | NCBI WGS metagenome assembly FWPU01 (sample SAMEA103939777, study PRJEB20133) | metagenome
CGCACCCATGAACGCCGCCATCGCCTCCCTCAAACAGGATGGCTTCCTCGACTTCCTGATGAATAAGTGGTTCTTCGACTATCAACCGCCGACCGAATGACGCGGCGCACAGGCCGTAGACTGTAGTGGTAGTTCTGAGACACCAAGCGACGGTCATCGCCAGACGCGGTGACCGTCGCGCTTTGCCTGCTCAAGCACCTGTTCAGATTCGCCGCTAAAGGCTGTACAATCTAGAATGGGCAGCGGGAGGCCAGGGAGCAACACTGTCTGGTCAGATAAAACCTGTTGCCATCCCATGACAGAACGTAAGAGTATATCGTTTCTGTCCATACAGTGTTCTTTTTCCTTCATTTTGATCGGAGTCAACTCATGAACATCAGCGAACACAGACACGACGGGGTGATCGTCTTTGTGCTGGATGGGCGCATAGATAGCGAAGGCGCGCAGTCTCTGGAGGAGACGTTGCAGCACTGCTTCGAAGCGGGCGAATATCGCCTGATCCTCGACCTGGCTGGGGTGCCGTACATCAACAGCGTCGCCCTGCGCACGCTGGCCGAGGCCATCCTCACCTGTCGTGCGCAAGGGGGGGACGTCAAGCTGGTCGCGTTGCAGCCCAAAGTCCGGCGCGTCCTGCAGATCGTGGGCTTCGACCGTTACTCAGCCATCTACGATACGCAAGAAGCGGCGCTGGCCGCTTTCTGACACCCTGGCATGGTTCCCATCTTTCCGGCAGCAAACCGTGCTACAATGCAGACAGCGGCTCATATCGCTACCCAGATACCAGGCGGGCTGTCAGCAGGCCAGGGGATTAAAGAACCTTTAACAAGGTTTAAAGCTTTTGCGGCGAAAAGCTGCTGGAACACGTTAAGATTCCGGGGCGGAACGCGCTGTATCTGGGGAGAATGGTCACCATGAAGAAAATCCTGCTGGTTGAGGATGACGATACGCTGCGCAAGACGTTGGCGTATAACCTCACTCAGGAAGGATACAAAGTCTTGCAGACGGGCGACGGCGCTGAGGCGTTGACGCTGGCCCGCGAGCATTCGCCCGATCTGATCGTGCTGGATGTCATGCTGCCCTCGCTAGATGGGCTATCTGTCTGCCGCATCATCCGTAACGAGTCCGAAGTGCCGATCATCATGCTCACGGCACGCGGCAGCGAGGTCGATCGCATCGTTGGGCTAGAGATCGGCGCGGACGACTACATCGTCAAGCCCTTCAGTCTGGGCGAATTCCTGGCCCGTGTGCGGGCAATATTGCGGCGATCTCCATCCTCGCGCGGTGTCGTGGATAAGCTCGAAAGCGGCGATCTGGTGCTGGACCTGATCGCCCGCCGTGCCACGCGCGACAACAAGGAGCTGCGCCTGACGCACAAAGAATTCGATCTGCTGGCGACCCTGATGCGCAACCGTGGCGCTGTCCTCTCGCGCGATCTGCTGCTCGACCGCGTATGGGGCTACGACTACGGCGGGCAGACCAAGACCGTTGATGTGCATGTGCGCTGGCTGCGCGAGAAGATCGAGGACGATCCTTCCCATCCCCGTCGCATCGTCACCGTGCGCGGGGTCGGCTATCGTTTCGAAGGGTAGGGTATGTTACCCTGGCTGATCGCTTTGCTGGCGGTGGTAGTGGCAGGCGTCCTGTGGCTCTCCCTGCGGCGCACGCGGCGCGAATTGCAGGCCTGTAGCGAGCGGCTGGCGCACCTGGAACAGGCGCACGCTCACCATACGGATCGCGGTCGTGCCCTACAATACGCTCTGATGAAGAGCGTGGAGGATAGCCTGCTCATCCTGGACGGCGATCTGACCATCGTGGAAGTCAACCCTGCAGCACAACGGCTGCTGGGTGCAGAATTGAGTGGCAAGACTCTGCTGGAAGCCACGCGCCAGCCGGACCTGGAAGCTCTGGTCTTCGACGCCCGCCGGGTGGGCAACGAGGTCGTCGAACGGCGTATCGAGTTCGAAGAGCACCGCATTTTGCACGCTCGCGCCCTGGCGCTGCCCCCGACAGCCGGAGAAATGGCGATCGTCACCCTGCGCGATGTGACTCAGTTGCAGCGCCTGGAGCGCGCCCGCCGCGAGATGGTCTCCAACATCACGCACGAACTGAGCACGCCCATCACCTCGATCGGGCTGCTGGCCGATACCCTGCTCACTTTCGCCGAGCGCGAAAAGCCCAAGCGCATTCGCAAGATGGCCAAGGACATCCGGCGCGAAACGGATACCCTGATGCAGCTTGTGCAGGAGATGCGCGATCTGTCGCTGATTGAATCCGGACAGATGCCCATCCGCCTGACGCCCAGCGCGGTGCGTCCCATTGTGACGCGCACGCTCGAACAACTGGAATCTCTGGCCGAAAACAAAGAACAGACCATCGAGGTCAACGTCCCCGATGATCTGATCGTTCTAGCCGATGAAATCCAAATGCAGCGCGCGCTGAAGAATATCGTGCACAATGCTATCAAGTTCACTCAGCAGGGCGGACACATCTGGATCAGCGCCAGGAGCGAAGGCACAGAGGCCATCATCTCCGTCGCCGACAACGGGCCGGGCATCCCCGCCGAAGACCTGCCGCGCGTGTTCGAGCGCTTCTTCCAGGTAGACCCGGCGCGGCGCGACGGCACGGGCCTGGGCCTGGCCATTGTGCGTCACATTGTGCGGGCGCATGGTGGGCGCACCTGGGCCGATAGCGCGCAGGGCCAGGGCGCGACCTTCTATATCGCGCTCCCCCTGGCCGATATCGCCCTCAACGACACCGAGACCCCCGACTGATCGGCCCGTTTCTCACAACCAGGGCAAACTTTCGCGCGGCATGGCCGCCCGCGCCGTCGCGGGTGCTTCTGTCACTAGCGCCGATCGTCCCAACGCCCCTTCCCAGCCCACCAGACCGTACCCTTTGGCATAGTAGTAACGTTCGAACGGCGTCGCTTTGGGTTTTCCCCCGTCGTCCTCATAGGCGGCCAGCACGGCTACGTCGGGCACGGTGAGGCCGCCCGGCAAAGTGAACGAGCAGTGCACTGCCTCCAGGACGACCCAGGTGACGTGCACGAACTTCTTGCCGGGGACTTCGGCTCCGTCGCTCTTGCGGCGGAAAATCACCAGCGGTGTGCGCTGAAACGGTACGCCGACCGTCATCCGACGCGGCACCCAGGGACTGCCGTAGCGCCCGCTCTCGGTCAGGGTGTACACTTCGCCCCCACCTGCCGAAGTATCCGTGCCGCGGTAGATGAAGTGCTCGTCCGCCCACAACTCTTCCCACTCGCCCCCCTTGACGTGATAGAAGCGGTCGCCTTCGACCTGGGTCTGCACCTGCTGCCGTCCGCCCCCGTCCCAGTCGAAGGCCAGCTCGTAGGTGCGCCCGTCCCCGCGCAGGAATTCGAGCATATCGTAGGTCTGCTGCGGGTCTATCACCTCGATCAGCGCGAACTGATCGTAGTCGAAGAAACGACCCTGCGGATCGCGCCCTTTCCAGGTGCTTTTGTGCAGGCCGGGCGTGCGCGGCGCGGTCAGCAATAGCGATATCTCGACCGTGTCGCCGGGCTGCGCCGGTGGCAGAGGCACGGCGTCTGGTCCATCCATCTTGTCGTCGCCAAAGTGAGCCAGTGTGTAACCCGCTCCCCAGGCGACCGTGCCAGTGTTGCGCACCCGCCACGTCTTGACGAATGCCTCACCTGGCTGCACGGTCGTGCCGTCCGGAATGGTGACATCGGCCACATAGCTGAGTTCGTTGAACTGAGCGGATGGTTCGGTGGGGCTGGGAACCTGGATCAGCGCGTACAGATCGAACTCGAAGAATTCTCCGCGCGGGTTGCGCGGCTTCCAGGTACTGCGGTGCAGGCCGGGCGTCTGCGGGGCGGTGAGCGTCACCGAGACCTCGATCACGTCGCCGGGTTGTGCGGGAGGCAGGGGCACGCTGGATGGGCCGCCCATCCGGTCGTCGCCAAAGAAAGCCAGCTCATAACCCGGCCCCCAGGCTGTCTCGCCCGAATTGCGCACCCGCCAGGTTTTGACGAACGTGCGCCCGGCCTCCATCACGCTTTCGTCTGGCACGGTCACGTCGGCCACGAAGCGCAACTCGTCCAGACGGGCCGCAGGGGAGATGACGCGCGGCACCTGGATTTCGGCATACTGTTCGTGGTCGAAAAGCTTGCCCGCCGCATTGGCCAGCTTCCACGTGCTGCGGTGACGCCCTGGCTGTGCGGGCGCGCGCAGCGTCACCGATAGTTCCACCACTTCGCCGGGCTTCACGGCTCGCGGCAGGGGCACGCTATCTGGCGCGCCCATCTGGTCGCCGGAGACGAAGCGCAGGCTGTATCCGGTCGTCCAGGTCGTGTTGCCGGTGTTGCGCACGCGCCAGGTCTTAACAAACGTCTCGCCCGGTTGTACTACCAGCCCGTCGGGGATGGTCACGTCGGCCACGAAGGAGGCTTCGTCGCGCGCAACGACCGGCTTCACCACAATGTGGGTGAACAGCGGATTGGGAAACAGACGTCTGTCTGGCCCGCGCAACTGCCAGACGCTGCGGTGAGCGCCCGGCTGCGCTGGCGCAGTGAGACGCACGCTCAGGTCTATCACCTGTCCCGGCTGTACCGGCACAATGGGCAGAGCGACTTCGTCCGGCCCCTCCAGGCGCTCGTCACCTGCAAAGACCAGTTTGGTACGCGCGTCCCAGGTAGTCGTGCCGGTGTTGCGCACGCGCCAGGTTTTGATCAGACGCTGTCCCGGCTCAACTTTCGTGCCATCGGGCACGGTCACATCCACCACAAATGAAGCTTCGCTGAATTCCGGCGTCGGCCCCAACCGGAAGAACGGCTCCGGGTCAACGACATCGTCCACCGTATATCCCTGCAGGCCATGCCCAATGTGCTGCAAAGTCAGGTGCAGGTGAATGCCCGACGAGAAACCGGTCGTGCCCGCCACGCCGATCTTCTGCCCGGCCCGCACGAACTGCCCCTGCCGCACGCTGATAGTGGACATGTGCCCATACCAGGTCACATACGTCTGATCGCCCCAGGCGTGCACGATGCGCACATAGTGCCCATAGCCCTGGCCGGTGAACGCCACCCGATCGACGATGCCGCGCTGAGCCGCCAGCACAGCCACAGGCTGTCCCTGTGTGTCAATGGCCATCAGATCAACGCCTTCGTGCAACTGCTTCTTGTCTGGCGCAAAAGCATACTGGCGCGGAGCATTGAAGCGATCGGTGATCACCAGGCTGCGCGCCACAGGGTTGACCAGGAAGAAAGGCGGTAGAGAGGACATGGCACGGCTCCTTGGAAACACGCCACAGAGTCAGGGGATTCCCGACTCTCTTATGCTACATACTAGTTGTAGTCTTTCGGGAAAACAAGAGGACACTTGGCCTATCGTCCAGGCAAAGACGGGAGAGGATGTCCCTCTCCCGCCGGACTGCCAGGCAGCCTATTGGGCCATATTGCGGATCACAGCCGAGGCGAATTCGCTGGTACGGACTTCGGTCGCCCCATCCATCAGCCGCGCAAAGTCATAAGTCACGATCTTCTGTTGAATGGTGCGTTCATAGGCGCTGGTGATCAGCGAGGCTGCCTCCCACCATCCCAGAAATTCCAGCATCATCACACCACTGAACAACAACGAACCGGGATTGACCTTGTCCTGGTCGGCGTACTTGGGGGCCGTGCCATGCGTCGCCTCGAAGAGCATCACCTCGTCGCCGATGTTCGCGCCAGGAGCAATACCTACACCGCCCACCTGCGCCGCTAGCGCGTCGGACAGATAGTCGCCGTTCAGATTCGGCGCGATGATGAGGTCGAATTCTGCCGGGCGCAGCAAGACATGCTGGAAGATGATGTCGGCAATGCGATCTTTGATGACGATCTTGCCCTCCGGCTGCTGACCGTTGTACTGTTCCCACAGTTCGTCTTCGGTCAGGGTGCACTCGCCGAACTCTTCGCGGGCCACTTCATAGCACCAGTTGCGGAACGCGCCCTCGGTGTACTTCATGATGTTGCCTTTGTGCATGATGGTGATGCTCTTGCGCCCGCGTTCGAGGGCGTAGCGCAGGGCAAAACGCATCAGGCGCTTGGTAGCGTAGGCGCTGATTGGCTTGACCCCCAGGCCGCTTCCCTCGAAGAACGAGACGCCCATCTCCTGACGCAAGAACCGCGCCAGCTTTTCGTTCTCTGGTGTGCCCGCCTGATACTCGATCCCCGCGTACACATCTTCGGTGTTCTCGCGGAAGATCACCATATCCACCAGGTGCGGTTCACGCATGGGGCTGGGCACGCCCTGGTAGTAGCGCACCGGGCGCACGCAGGCATACAGGTCGAGCACCTGACGCAACGTGACGTTCAGGCTGCGAAAGCCTCCCCCCACTGGCGTCGTCAGCGGCCCTTTGATCCCCACGCGAAACTCGCGCAGCGCGTCGAAAGTCTCGGCGGGCATGTAATTGCCGTCATACAGGCGCGCCGCCTTCTCGCCCGCGTAAATCTCCATCCAGGCGATCTGCCGTCTCCCGCCGTAAGCCTGATCAACCGCGGCATCCCAGATGCGCCGAGAAGCAGTCATGATGTCTCGCCCGATGCCGTCTCCCTCGATGAAAGCAATGATGGGATGGTCGGGAATATGCAGATGTCCGTCCTGATGGGTGATCCTCTCCCCTTCCTCAGGAACAACAATATGCTGGTAAGCCATGCGCCCTTTACTCCTTGTGCGATGAGTCACGTTCGCAAGATACACACCGCGGGCACTTTGGCCCGCGGTCGTTGCCCAGAAACACGCGCTCCCTATTTCCACTTGACCGTGCAACCAACTGGGTCGGTCATCGCGCGCTCAGGATCGCGCCCGGCCAATACTGCCTCCAGAGCGTCGCGCAGGTAGGAGAATTCGACGGCATCCGGATCGCTGTAGTTGTCGTCAATAGCGCCGCGATAACGCAACGTGCCGTTGGCATCCAGCAGGAAGACGTGTGGGGTATGCGTGGCCCCATACGCGCGCGCCACGTCCTGCGATTCGTCGCGCAGGTACAGGAAGTTGAATCCGCGTTCGGCAGCGCGTTTCTTCATGGACTCGAAGTCGTCTTCGGGATACTTGACTGCGTCATTGGGGTTGATCGCCACCAGTATCACGCCGCGGTCGGCATAGTCGCGCTGAATGGCGGTCATGCGATCTTCCCAGGCGCGCACATACGGGCAATGGTTGCAGCTAAAGATCACCACCACTGCCTGATGCCGTGCCAGCAGATCGGCGAGCGAGTGTTCCACACCATCTACGCCAGGCAGAGTGAAATCCGGGGCTTTCTGTCCGATCTCTAACATCGGTCTCTACCTCCTATTGCACACCAATCAGGTTTCCTTCAGGGCGGCCTGCAGCGCACGGCGGATCATCGCCTCCGACGGCACCGGCGAAGGGCGGCCATTTTCCAGATGATAGAGCCGACAGGTCAGGCGTGACGGCAGCCCGGCCCCCGCCGGATCAATGTCGCGCCCTTCGACCAGGATAGTCGGCGAACCAGGGAATTTCCAGCGTTCGGCTTCTTCGTCGGTCTTGATCTCGATCCGTTCGATCTCCGCCTGGAGGCCCAGATCGGTCAGAACGCGCTGCAGGCGCTGCCACGCTTCGGGATGTGAGGGGCATTCGGCCCAGTAGAGAAAGTGAATGCGCAATGCGTCAACCTCCCCTCATTTTGATGCCACGTTGAGAGCAGCGGATGCGCCGCACCCTGGTAAATATAGCGTGTTCACGGCACACCGCCCAACCCGAAGGATTTGAGCAAAAGTTGTCAGGCAGTTTGCTGTACTCTGGTTTTCCTCATCCCCGCTCGGCGCTCGCGCGCCTTGCTGCGCTCTTCCATTCGAATGGAGAGGAGGCGCGCCGAGCGCAGCGAGGCTGGGGGTGAGGTAAATGCTCCCGTGTCAAGTAAGTCTTCGACAACCTCTGCTTATCCCCCTGAAGGATATATGTTTTTCGTCACTTCGAATTTTGGAACAAAAAACGTTCCGAATTATACTTGGGCGGATGTTTGGGCCGGAATAGAGTTTTGCCAGTTTTGGTGCTGTGAGTACAGCCCTGATTTTTTACCTGCTACTGCTCAGCGGTCTGGCTACCATGCTGCTTGACGGTTGGGGCTGGGTGGCCTGGGGCGTTTATTTGCTTGTCATGCCCGCCGGTGCCCTGGCCGTCCGCCGAACAACGTTGCGCTCGTGGCCAGGCTTGTCCGGGCCGGTCACGCGCCGAACCCTGGGGCGCGTCGTGCTCGCGGCAGTGCTGGCCGCAGCGCTGGTGCTGGCGCTCTTCGCTGCGTTGGGCCTCGCAGGCTGGATCGAAGTGGAAGGGCACAGCGTGAATCTGCACGCCTTGCTCATAGGCGTACTGGGGCCGCAACTGCTGGTCGCATGCTGGGAAGAACTGACATTCCGCGGCGCGCTTCAGCCCATCGCTATCCATCGGCTGAGCGGACAAGCAGGGCTGACAGTGACTTCGGTCTTGTTCGGGCTGTTTCACCTGCCCAACATCCTCTATCACGAGGTGCCTGCCGCTCTGGTCCCGCAGACAGTCGCCGCGCTGATCGTGATGGGAATTGTCTTCGGGCTAGCCGCGCTGCGCAACGGGGGTTACCTGGCCGTACCCATCGCCCTGCATTTCGGCTGGAACAGCGCCTGCTTTGGACTGGAGGAGGCCCTTTCGTATCAGTTCGTCGGACCGCAGTGGCTGATCGGCACGCCCGCCTGGTTCCCGGAATCAGGACTGTTGGGCGCGGCGACCCTGATCGGCCTTGCGGGGGTTGCCTGGTGGTTGACCAGGCCAGCCATGCAGTCCGCTCAGGGAGAGGGGAGCACCGCATGACCGCTCTCTCTGTATTGCAAATGCTCGGCGAAAGCCTTGCCGAAGCGCTGCTGCTGGCCTCGTGCAATACGCTCACTATCGAGTACGCGAACACGGCTGCTGAGACGCTCAGCGAACGGTGTCAGGACGAACTGCGCGGACAGCCCTTGTCTGCGTTGCTCCCCATGTTCTCCAGCGAAACCATGCTGGATTGCATCAACCAGACCGGAACGGCTTCTCTGGAAATCGTGGGTGAACTGATCATCCCCAACGGCAAGCGAGTGCGAGTGCGCGCCCGTGTGACGCGGGTTGTGCTCGATGGCGAAACGTGGTTGTTGTGCTCATTGCGCCCGTTCAGTCAGCGCGAGCGGACTGCGGCTCTGCTCCGCGCTCAACGCGACCTGGCAGTGACGCTCAGCGGCGAGAACAACCTGAGCCAGGCCCTGGCCTCGGTCGTGCAGGCGGCCATCCGGCTGAGCGGAATGGACGGCGGCGGCATTTACCTGACCGACCCCAAGACTGGCGCACTGGTGTTGCACTATCATACTGGCCTGCCAGAAGATTTCATCGAGCGCGTGTCATACCTGCCTGCCGAGACGCCCCAGGCCCGGTTGGTGCTCCAGGGAATGCCGCTATACCTGGCCTACGATCAACTCTACGAGCGTATGGGCGTCTCCATGGACGACGTGCGCCGTCGGGCAGGGATTGGTGCCATAGCGATAGTGCCTGTCACGTCCGGTCAGGAGGTGATCGGCTCCCTCAACATCTTCTCGCGAGCCAGACGCCCTATTCCTCCGGCGGCACGTCACGTCCTGGAGACTCTGGCCACGCAGGCAGGCAGTGCCATCGGGCGCATCCGCGCCGAACAGGCATACCGCGCTCAGGAACAGATCGTCCGCACGCTGCTCAACGCCACGCCGGATAGCGCCGTGTTGCTGGATCGCGACTTCGTGATTCAGGCTATCAATCAGGCGGGTGCGCAATTCCTGGGTGCGCCGCCCGACCTACTGGTGGGCAGGCCATTGCTGGAGGGAGTACCAGCGGACATCGCCGCGCTCTACGCGAGTCATCTGAGTCAGGTCTTCATCAGCGGGCAGCCTGTAGAGTTTGTCTACGACAGATGTGAGCGCATCCTGTCTATTTTCATCTATCCCTTACTCAACTCCAGCGGCGAAGTCGAACAGGTCGCGATGTATGGGCGCGATATCACCGAGCAGTATCTCAGCGATCTGGCCCTGCAGAGACAGCGCGCCCTGCTGGCCGCGGTCGCGCAGGCGACCAGTTACCTGGCGGCTGGCCCCGATCTCGACACAGCTATCGCCGACGCATTGACTGCGCTTGGTGAAGCGAGCGTTGCCGACTGGCTGTACATTTTCCAGTTCACTACCGATGAGAACACCGGAGAGGAGATCAGCCGGCTGGCCTATCGTTGGGTACGCAAGAACACCGCACACCTTTTCAACTGGAACGATCCCGCCCTGCAATGTATCCCTTTGCGGGGGCGCGAGCGGTTGATCGAACATCTGCGCACAGGGGAACACATTGACGGCGATACTCCCCTCTGGCGCGAACTTCAAGAAACCGATGCCCTCCTGGCTGTAAGTCCGTTTCCGTTCCTTCTGCCGCTCTTCGTCCAGGGTGAACTATGGGGTGTCATCGGTTTCGGCCATCACAACCCGGCCCAAACGTGGAGCGAAGAAGAACGTCATGCCCTGCGCACGCTGGCCAATGCCCTGGGGGGCACTATCACGCGGCACCAGGCCATGCTTCGTCTGCGACGGGAACGCGACTTGGCCGAAACGCTGCGCGATACAGGCGTGGCCATCACCTCGACTCTCGATCTGGAAGCGGTATTTGCGCGTATCCTGGATCAGGTGGAACGTATCGTGCCCTACGACACCGCCTCCGTTTTTCTGGTCGAGGGCGACGAAGTGCATATGGTCAGCCGCAGAGCCGTTGACCCACTGCGCTTCCCCAAACCGGCTGCAACCGAACGGGTAAAGCTAGCAGACTTTCCACTTCTGCAGCGGTTGGTAGAAACGCGCGAAGCGATAGTTGTGTCTGACACACACCGACACCCCAACTGGCGTATTGTCGCAGAATACGTCCGCTCGTGGTTGGGTGCGCCGATCGTCAACAAGGGGCGCGTCCTGGGCTTTCTGGCCCTGCATTCCGCTCAGCCCGGTTTCTACCGCCCCGAACATGCCGACGCCGTCGTGCCGATCGCTGTGCAGGCGGGGATCGCTTTGCAGAACGCGCAACTGTTCGCCGATGTGCAACGTCTGGAACGCACCAAGTCCGAGATGATTCGCATCGCCTCGCACGATCTGCGCAGTCCTCTGGCCCGCCTGATCATGCTGGTCAACCGCTGGTTGAGTCAGGCTGACCTGGCCGCCGAACCGGCTTTGCAGCGCGACTTGCTGCGCATGCGCGACGCCGCCTCTGAGATGGAACAACTGATTGACGACATCCTGTCGCTGGAACGCATCGAGGCACGGCACCGGGCCAGTCAGCTCGTGGACTGGTGCGCTCTGGTGCGCCGCGCTATTGACGCTCTGCAACCAGAGGTTGGCGCGCGGGGCCATCAGCTCACGCTTCACTGTCCAGAGGTTTTGCCCACTCTGCGCGGCGATCCGGCGCAACTTTATCACGCTGCTTACAATTTGCTGCACAATGCCATCAAGTACACGCCACCAGGGGGGCATATCGAAGTGCGCGTGCGCCAGGGGCACTATGGCAATCAGGATGCGCTCGTCTTCGAAGTGGAGGACAACGGCATGGGCATTTCCCCGGAACAGCAACAGGCGCTATTCCAGCCGTTCTTCCGCGCCAACAGCACGACCGCTGACGAATTGCCTGGCGTCGGCCTGGGCCTGACCGTAGTCAAGTCTGCGGTCGAAGCGCATCGGGGGCGCGTCTACTGCGAAAGCACTCCCGGCCAGGGGAGCCTGTTTGGTTTCTGGGTGCCGCTCAACCTTTAGCACCGCCGTACAGGAGCATGACGCGGTGCATCATCCCTGCCGTCGCATTCGGCTTGTTTCAGCCGCCAGCTACGTAAGGCAGGATCGCCACCTGATCCCCATCTTGCAATACTGCTTCTGGCTCAGCGTGCGTCTGGTTGACAGCGAAATGCCATGTCGCCTGATAGCCGTCCAGCGCCGGATAGCGCTGTACCAGGTGAGCGATGAGATCGCTCAGGCGCGCTCCGGCAGGGAGCGTCAGCGCGCACTCGGATTCGCCGGTGAGATCGCGCAGGCTGGCGAAGAAACGCACTGTTACCTTCATGGCATTGGCTCCGATGGGGAAGTCTTCCGCTGGCGACGTTGACTGCGTACCACCTGTGCCTTCAACTGTCCACAGCCGGCCTGGATATCTATCCCGCGCCGCACGCGGACAGTGCTGCCGATACGGTAGGCACGCAGCACGGCCTGGAACGTAGCGACGCGCTCCGGATCAGAGGGGCGACCATCATAGCCACCGGTGGGGTTGAGCGGGATCAGGTTCACGTGACACTTCAGCCCCTGTAACAGACGACCCAGCGCTTCGGCCTGTTCCACCGTGTCGTTCTCCCCGGCGATCAGTGCCCATTCGAAGGTAACACGCCGCCCGGTACGTTCGATATAGGTCCGCACGGCGTCCAGCAGGTCGGCCAGCGGCCAGCGCCGGTTGATGGGTAACAGGCGGCTACGCTCTTCGTCAGTCGCCGCGTGCAGGCTGATCGCCAGCCCTACCTGTAACCCCTCGTCGGCGAAGCGCAGAATCTCCGGAACCAGCCCCACTGTGCTCAGGGTAATATGGCGCTGACCGATGTTCAGGCCGTGCGGATCATTCAGTCGGCGGATGGCTTCGAGGGTGGCGTCGTAATTATGGAGCGGCTCGCCCATGCCCATCAGCACCACGTTGCTCAGCCGTTCACCCTCGGCTTCGAGCACACGGGCGAATTGCACTGCCTGTTCGACGATCTCTCCCGCCGTCAGGTGACGGACGAAACCCATCTGTCCGGTGGCGCAGAACACGCAACCCATCGCGCAACCCGCCTGTGTGCTAATACAAGCTGTGCGTCGGTCGTCGTCGTAGGCCATCAGCACGCTTTCGATCATCTGTCCGTCGGGCAGTTGCCACAGGCGCTTGACCGTCTGTCCATCGGACGAGCGTTGCTCGGCCACCAGCGCCAGCCCGCTCAGGCGAAAACGGCTCGCCAGTTGCTCGCGCAGCGCCTGCGGCAGCGTGGTCATTGCCGCGAAATCCTCAACCTTGTGCTGATAGACCCATTCCCACACCTGACGGGCGCGGTAGGCGGGATAGCCCCACTCGCGCACAGTCGCCGTCAGCGCATCCAGACTCAGGTCGAAGATCGAAGGGACGGTCATGGTCTATCTCAACAGCCTCAGAAATGACCTTAACGACGGCGCGTTCGCCGGAGCGCCAGCAGCGCCACGATCAATACCCCCACAATGCCTGCTCCTGCTGCCAGCAGGACTCGATTGCGCTGCTCTCCCTCGGCATTCGGAGCGGGCGTCGTCGCCGGAGGCAGGCTGCCCGGCGGCAAGGGCGTATTGGTGGCTGTGCCCTGGCGGGTCGGCGTGATAGTCTGCACGCGCACCGGTGGCTGTGGCACACCGAGCACGCGCTCGGTCGGCGTGACAGACGGCGTGCGCGTGAGCGACGGCGTGGGCGTGGGCGGCACAGGTGACGCGGTCAGTGTGGGTGTTGGCGTGGGGATGCCGGGTTGATAGGGGGTCCAGGTCGCCGCGCGCCCTGCGTCATCGCTGAAAAGCCAGCGTTCCCACGTTGCCCATAACGCCGCCTGATCCCCGCCGGTTAGCGCTTGCAACGCTCCCTCGAATCCTGCCGGGTCGGCGGTCGCGGCGCGAGCCAGGGCGAAGGGGGCTTCCTCACCGTGTAGACTGGCCAGCGCCAGCACCAGGGTATAGCCCTGCGCCGACCAGAGCGCCCGCTGACCGTAGGGCGTGTCCTCGGCCAGCGGGGTTTGCAGGGCCGCCAGCGGAAACAGCGCATCCACGCGGGCAGCCGTCCGCACCAGCTCCAAAGCCCCCATACCCGGCTGTAGGCGGTACAACATGGACAGTCCTGTCTCGAACCAGGCGGGTACAGCCGCCTCACCCCAGAGCTGCCGGTAAGTGTCGCGCGCCATGCGCTCGATCAGCAGGTTTTCCAGTTCCGCCAGCCCAAAGGTAGGACGCTGTACGAAAGTCATGCCGGAGCGGGCGTACACGCGGGCGAACATTTCCGCCGAACAGGGATACACAGTGTCGGTGACAGGGACACTCAGACCCTGACGGATTTCGCCGGTCTCGGGATCGGACAGTTCCTCGCATAACTCAACCTGCGGGTCGTAGATGACGTATTGCCAAAGCGGCGACTGACCCGTCTGTCGCTGCAACAGGCTATAGGCGGCCATAATCTCCTGCCACACGAGCTGTCCTCCCAGGTTAGGGTTGTGCCAGTGCAGGATAAGCGGAGGCTGCCCCGCTGTGCGCCACGGGCCGTGCCTGGGGTCGGCGTACACGAACTCGCCGAAAGCGGTCACCGGCTCTTTGCCGCGCACGGTCAGTTCCCAGCGATAGCGTATCTTCTCGAAGGGGACAGGCGTCGGGTCGGCGTCCAGCCACCAGGTGACCAGGAACTGATGAGGTACGCCGCCGCTGAGTTCGGGGATCACGGCTGTGACCGGATCAACGGTGAAGGTCCGCTCCGGCCCGTTTTCCTGGCTCACGAGCAGCCGAAGCGACTCGATATCTTCCGGAACAGCGTTCACCCCTACGATGAAGCGCAGGGCCGCCGGAAAGAGCACTTCGACGTTGTGCCCGAAGATCAGAGGGTAGTCCTCACCATCCTGGGCCAGAGCGGGCGGTGCAGCAGTCAGGGCGCTGAGCATGGTCAGCAACACCACCATCAGCCGCCGAATGTCATACCGTTTCGGCCCACTCGTCCCAGGGATCATCGCTCGCCGCTCGCAAGATCGCTCACAGATGCCTTCAATCCTAGCACCACCGCGCGTCTCTGTCATCCTGGGGTTCAAGGCGCGGACAGCCATTGAGCGCATCTCGAACACTGTACCTCACCCCCGCTCGGCGCTGACGCGCCTCGCTGCCTCCTCTCCGACGCAGAGAGGGGGCAAGCCGAGCACAGCCAGGCTGGGGGTGAGGTAAACCAAGCGAGCCGATCTTTTCTCTATGCCCGTTCGTCCTCGAACACCTTGGGGCGAGGGTACCAGGGTGATGGCATGAAATACGCGGTGTACTCACTTCCCTGGCGTATGCGGCGTCGGTGAGGGCAGGAAAGAGAACGGCGGCGTGGGAATCAGCGTTGGCGGGATAGGCGACGCCCCCAGCCACACGCGCCAGCGCTGTTCGACTTCGGCCAGCGACAGGCCCGTCACTTGTTCGATAGCATCGTTGCGCCGCACGCCCCGACCAATCAGCGTCACCAGAGCGCGATGCCCCTCCAGTCCATAGTTGTTCACCAGCCATTTCCAGAACGTGTAGCCGATGTCGTAGCCGCGGCGGGCGTTGCGTCCGCTCACACCCGGCCCAGGCCCTGCGAGCAGCGCCGGCAACTGTCCGGCTGCCGCCAGCGCACGTACCGCACCTTCGTAGTCGTAATAGCGCTCTAGCTCGAAGAAGGTGGCATTGCCCTCGGTGAACCAGGAACCGGCTGGCATCACGGTGAACGCATCCTGATAGAGGTGAGCGACTTCGTGCAACACTGTGCCATAGGCCAACTGCCGCAGGTCGCCTGAGGTGCCGCGTTGCACTGTGCCACCCCATTCGCTGCGCGTCAATCCGGCATAATTCGGGCTGCTCACACCAACCTGCCACTCGTTCCAGGCTTCCCAGTCGCCGAACAGAATGGCTCGCGGCTTATACGGCAACAGATCGCCCCAGGCGGCACGGTAGGTCTCGCGCTGCTCGGCCATCGCCGCCAGCGTCAAGTCATTAACTTCGGGCGGCAGGCCCTGGCTGAAAACGATGATGTCCTCGCTCTCGCTGCGCAGCCAGCGACGGCTGTTGTCGGCGTATTCGACGTAGCGCGGCTCGGTCTCGAAGGAATTGCCCGCTGCATCCCCTACGGACCAGACATAAGTCAGGCCCAACCAGGGCGGCGCAGATTCCCCTGGTCCTGGCTCCCACCTGGCGATCAGCCGTCCGGTCGCCGGATCGATCTCCACGGGGCGGCTCTTCTGCGTACCTGGCGCGTGCGACCAGACGACCCGCCCACGCACGATCGGCCCGGCGCTGCTGCTGATCTGCGCGGTGAACACGAAGCCCTGCGGGTAGTGGCTCTCGAAGCTCAGTTCACCCACCGTCCAGACGGCTGTCGTCTGATCCCCTGGAGGCGAGTCCTCCTGTGCCAGCGCCTCCAACGCCAGGCTACCGCCCACCGTCAGAGACAACACGAGGGCCACACTCGAATAGACTGACCGCCGCCACTTTTTCCACCACTCAGCCACGAGGTTTTCTCCTCACACTCTCAACGAACAACTTCTCCATGCAGATCACGGACAGGCGGCTTCCCAGGCCGATTGCAGTGTCGCCAGCGAGTCGAAGATCGCCTCGGCCCTCCCGCCGGCGAGCGCCTGTTCGCGCGTAGTCGTGCCAGTGAGCACCAGCGCAGCCCGCCAACCCGCACGCAGCGCACCGGCGATGTCGGTTTCGATCCGGTCGCCGACCATCAATGTCCGCTCTGCCGCGCTGCCCAGGCGTTGCCGCGCCACTTCGAACATCACCGGTTCGGGTTTGCCCACCACCACCGGTTTGACATCGGTAGCGGTCTGCAACAGGGCCAGCAGCGCGCCATTGCCCGGCACGAGACCCTCAGGAGTGGGGAATGTGCGATCGCCGTTCGTGCCGACGAAATCCGCTCCGCCGCGGATGAGCAGCGTCGCCGTCTTGAATTTCTCGAAGGTTACGGCAAAGTCCAGCCCCACCACCACCAGCCGCGCGGTTTTGGCGTCTTCGCGAAAGCCCCGCTCGGCCAGTGCACTGCGGATGCCATCTTCGCCGATGATGTAAATGGGCGTGTCTGGCGCATAATGGCGACTGATGTAATCCGCGGTCGCCACCGCTGAAGTGATCACTTGCTCCGGATGGGCGGGAATGCCCAGTCTTTGCAGGCGCTCGACATATGTTGCCACTCGCCTGGTGCTGTTGTTGGTCACGAAGACGTAGGGTATGCCACGCCGTCCCAGAAACTCGAACAAAGCGGGTACACCTGGCAACACCTGATCCGCCCGCCAGAGTACCCCGTCCATATCAAAGGCCACCGCTTCGATGGCCGTCAGGTCTAGTGCCATGTCTCTCCACTTTCCACGCGAGCACACTCGAACCGCGCAAATTATAGCAGCAGCGCCCGCCGACTCCACGCGCTCGCGCTGCCTGAGGCGGGCGCAGGGCACCTTGTTTGCCTCACCCTGCCCGGCGCTGACGCGGCTTGCAACTCCCTCGCCATTCGAATTTCAGGGGTGGACAGAGCTAGAGCAAGCGTAAAGGTTGGCTCGCTCCTGTTTACCTCACCCCCAGCCTCGCTACGCTCGGCTCGCCCCCTCTCCGGCGCGGAGAGGGGGCAGCGAGGCGCGTGAGCGCCGAGCGGGGGTGAGGTGAAGTTAAGGACAGTCGCCTGTTGGAGATGCTCTCAATGGCTATCCGCCCCTGAACCATTCTGATAGGAGGCGAGCCACGATGAGGAGGTTAGAGCGACGGGCGCGTTTGATATGATCACCCTGCGGCGCGCGAAGGGTATGTCGTATTGTCCTGGCGGTAGCCCGGCGCGAAGGACACGCATATAATGGGGAGCGTGTGTCAGCGGTGCCGCCTGGGGAGGTCAGGGCGTGGTCAGTATGCGCATAGCCTGCCATGCGTGGGCCTACAACGATCTGCCGCTGGAAGAAGCGGTGGGGACGATTGCACGGCTGGGGTTTCGCTGCATTGACCTGGGGTCGGGGCCGCATCTTGATGTCCATCGCGCCGCTGCCTACCCAGAAGCCGAAGCCGCCACCATTCTGCACCTGCTCCAGCGCTTCGATCTGACCATCACCGATCTGTACCTGATGCTTCCCTATACCAATGCGCCCGATCCAGCGCAGCGCGAAGCTCAGCTCACCCTGTTCGAGCGCCTGATCCCCTTTGCTGTGGCGCTGGGGACGCCGGGAATCACGGTGTCGCCGGGCCTGGTGCATCAGGACGGGCCGGATCACAGCCTGGCCCGCGCCGTTCCCGCCTTACTGCGCATGTTGGGAGCGGCAGAAGATACCGATCTGCGCATCTCTTTCGAGCCACACATGGATTCGGTGGCGCAACGCCCCGAACAGGCACTTCTGTTGCTGGAAGCAGTGCCAGGGCTGAGCGTCACGCTGGACTATGCGCATTTCGTCTATCAGGGCATCGTCAGCCGCGAGGTCGCGCCTCTGCTTGATCATGTGGCGCATGTGCACATCCGGCAGGCGCGACGGGGTGTTCTGCAGACTCCTCACAACGAGGGAACCATAGATATCACTCGCCTGCTGCAAGACCTGTTCAACGCGGGCTATCGCGGCGCGCTGACGGTCGAGTATATGACCACCTTTGGCTGGCATGGCATGATGCCGATCAGTATCAGCACAGAAACAGTGCGCACGCGCGATGCCCTGCGCGCCGCACGCGCGCGCCTGTTGGCTTCCTCAGCAACGTCCTGAAATTCAGACGGCTCAGCCAAGCACACCGGATGCGGGTCGTTCGTCCGGTGCCTGCCATTCTGTCACGCGGAAGGGCACGGCGTTGGTGCTCAACGTCGTACCATCTCTGCGGGTGATGACGGCATACAGGCGGTGTTCGCCGGGCTGTAGTGTCCACCAGTGATCGAAGGGCGCTTGCTCGATCGTGATCAGCGGTGCGTCGTCCAGCCAGTAGGTGACTTGCATTGTGTCCGCTGGAACGGCGACGCGCAGGCGGATACGCTGCGCTTCAACCGGCAGCAGGGGCGTCAGCCGAAAGACGGTATACGGGTCGGGCGAGAGCAGACGTGCTTCGTCCTGGGGCGCGCCGACCAGATGCGCGTCGAGCGGGGGCTGCGGGATACCCTGGCGCAACGCCCACTCGCGCGCTTCTGGCGGGAGCACCAGATAGACGCGCTCCTCGCGCTCTTCGGGAGGAGTGTTGGCGTCGGCCAGCAGGCCCGTGCGCCGGTCAATGACGAAGGGCTGGTACAGATTATCGGGGCGGGTGGGGGCGGTGCCCTCGATGAACCATTCCCAGCGGGTGCGCGGACAATAGGGCGTGGGCAGGAGGCCCGATGTGGCGCACACTTCTGCCCGCACCAGGCCCGCCGGGACAGGAAACGTCAGTTCCGGCTGACCGCGCAGCACCTGACGCATGAACTCGTGCCAGATTGGCCCGGCTCCGCTGATGCCGCTGACCTCGACCATCGGGGTATTGTCGGCGTTGCCCACCCAGACGCCGACTACCAGATTGGGCGTATAGCCGATCGTCCAGTTGTCGCGAAAGTCGGTCGTGGTGCCGGTCTTGGCAGCGGCAGGGCGACCGATATTCAGCGAGCTGGCCGGGCCGAATGACGGGATGCGGGCTTCGTTGTCGCTGAGGATGTCGGTGATGAGGAAGGCCACGCGCGGATCGAGCACCGGCGTATCCCACGCCAGGGGCTGCCACTGGTATAGCACGTGGCCTGTGCGGTCGCGCACTTCCAGGATCAGGGCAGGGGACACGCGGTATCCGCCGTTGGCCAGGGCGGCGTAGGCAGCGGTCAGTTCCAGCAGACGCACTTCGCCACCGCCCAGCGTCAGCGACAGATCGTAGCGGTTGGGATCGGTCAGTGTGCTGATGCCCAGGCTGGTCAGCAGGTGGATCAGCGTGTCTACGCCGATGTGTTCCAGCGCCACGACCGCCGGAATGTTGTAGGACGAGGCCAGCGCCTCGCGGACCAATACTGGTCCGTGTTCGGCCAGCCCGAAATTGGCCGGTGTGTAACTCTCCAGGCGGCGCGTGACAAACGGCGTGCGCACGTCCAGGATCATGGTGGCGGGCGTCCAGGGATCGGGGCGTTGCGGATCAAAGGCAGCGGCGTAGGTGAAGGGCTTGAGCGCCGAGCCAGGCTGACGTGGGGCCAGCGCCGCGTTGACCGCGCCATCAATGCGCTCGTCGAAATAGTCTGGGCTGCCCACCATGGCCAGCACCTGTCCCGTGTAAGGATCGAGAGCGACCAGGGCAGCGTTGTGGGCGTTGTGCGGCGGTTCCCCGGCGGGCGGGTTGTTGAGCCGTGCCAGATGGCGGCGGGCGACTTCTTCGGCGGCGTGTTGCCAGCTCAGGTCGAGTGTGGTGATCACCTCCAGCCCACCCTCGCGCAACTGATCGGGAAAGTCGCGCTGGAGCTGTGCCCATACAGCGGTGACGAAATGCGGCGCTTCGATGGGGAATGGCGTGGCGGCAAACTGCAGCGGCTCGTCATAAGCCTGATCGGCGGCGGCCTGCGTCAAGAAACCGTGCCGCACCATCAGATCGAGTACCACACGCTGTCGGGCTTTGGCCGCTGCCGGGTCGGTGAGCGGATCGTAGAGGGCAGGGGCCTGGGGCAATCCGGCCAGCATGGCACACTCGGCCAGTGTCAGTTCCTCGACCCCCTTGCCGAAATAGGCCCGCGCCGCTGCTCCCACGCCATAGGCCAGGTTGCCGTAGTAAGTCTGGTTCAGATACAGCAACAGGATGTCGTCGCGTGAATAATGGCGGGTCAGTTGCAGGGCCAGCACACTTTCGCGCAGTTTGCGGCGCAGGGTACGCTCGGCGCGCTGCTGCGGATCGAAGAGCAGGTTGCGCGCGACTTGCTGCGTGATGGTGCTGCCGCCCGCCACAACTTCGCCACCGCGCAGGTTGATCCACAGGGCGCGGACAATGCCCTGCCAGTCTACGCCAGGGTGCTGGTAGAAGTTGGCGTCCTCAGTGGCTAGCGTGGCCTGAATCAGACAATCCGGGACATCGGCACGGCTGACCTGCTGATTGAGACCGGTATGGGGATCGGCGATTTGATAGAGCAGTCGCCCCTGGCGGTCGTAAATGCGCGTGCTGGGCAACGCCAGGCGGGTTTCGATCTCGTCCACATCCGGTAGGCCGGCGAAGACCCAGGTGTAAAGGGCCGTGCTGGCGCAGAACAGCGCCATCAGCACCAGCAGGGCGATTTTCGTCCGACGGCGACGGCTTCGCCAGACATGCCAGACACGGGCGGGCAGAGCGGACATGGGAGCGCCTTTTCTCCGCATAGGGCTGTGTCCATTTTACTTCTGTCTGCCCGGCAGGGGGCCGACGGTCACCGATCGGCTTCCCTGCGGGTGTCTGGCTGATCTGGCTCGCCGTGCCCATCCGGGCTTTCGGCGTCGCCGCTGAGCGGGGCGATGATGTCCAGATCGTCATGTGCTGGATCGTATTCGACCGTCCAGCCGGTGAGCGTGGCATCGGCGGGCTGGGCGAAGTCGATCAGGATTTGCGCCCACAACTCGCGATCCAGTTCGACGCCGCGTAGACCCATCGGCGTCTCGATAATCAGGGTCACTGCTGAGCGGCTGCGCTGAACGCGCAGGATGGTGCCGGTGAATTTCATGGGGTAGGCTCCTGCTTGATGGTCGGTTGATCATATCCCGGTTGGCGGGACTCGCCAGTCGGCCCGAAGAGCACTTCCGCCTGCCCAGTGCAGAGCGGGAGCAGGGGCCTCATGGGGGGCGATTTTGGACAAGTCAGCGGGCGGGGGCGTATACTGAGGCATGGCGAGGGCTGTGCGAAGGACTTCGCTCCCTCTGGAACTTCGTCTTGCACCCATGTGTATGGACAGGGATATGAGCGCTGTGCAAGCCTATATTGCCATTGAGGGCGTGATTGGCGTGGGCAAAACCACACTCGCGCGCATGTTGCACAAAGAGCTGGGCGGGCAACTGGTGTTGGAGGTCTTCGAGGAGAACCCTTTCCTCAGCAGTTTCTACCAGGATCGCGCCCGTTACGCCTTTCAGACGCAAATCTTCTTTCTGCTCAGTCGTTATCATCAGCAGCGTCAGCTCAAAAACATGGCGCGCCCACTAATCAGCGACTACATGTTCGACAAAGATCGCCTGTTCGCCGAAGTCAACCTGGCTGGCGACGAACTGAAGACCTACTATAGCGTGCAGGAAGCGTTGGCCGAAAACGTGCTGCGCCCTGACCTGGTAGTCTTTTTGAAGGCGGATACAGACACGCTGATGAGCCGCATCACCGCGCGCGACCGGCCCTATGAGCGCAACATGGACCCGGCCTACATTGACAGCCTGCGCCTGGCCTACGAGCGCTTCTTTGGAGCCTATCAGGCTGCGCCGGTGCTCATCATAGATACCAACAATATTGATTTCGTGCGCAACGCCGAAGACCGCGCCGAAATCTTCAGCCGCATTCGCGGTGCTTTGGGAGCTGGGCCGCGTCAACCTGCTCTGCCCGGCCTGGAGGCTGCGGGAGTTGCCCTGCCTGCAGGTGAGGCTATTGCGCCTGACCAGACGGCGCGGCGGCTGGGCGATTTCCAACTACATCTGCGCCAGCAAGAAGGGCCGTCCAGCGATCCGTTCTTGAACTTCTTGCGCCTGCAGCGCGAGATCGGCGCTCTGGCGGAGACGCTGGCGGAGCACTGGCAGTCCACCCGATCAGACGAAGGTAGCCAGGCGTTACCGCCGATGCGCGATAAGCTGGCCGGTGTATTCGCCTGTCTGCTGGCGCTGGCCAATCACGCACAGGTGGACCTGGAAGCGGCGTATCTGGAACGGTTGCGCGGTGAACAGCTCCCAGAGCAGTCGGCGGGGGCGAGCGCGGAGGAGAAAAAGGCATGATCCAGCCGGTGAATTCGAGCAAGCACTTTGTCGCCATCGGCGGCAATATCGGTGTGGGCAAGTCCACCTTGACTGGCATTTTGGCCGAGGCATTCGGCTGGAAAGCTTTCTTCGAGGCGGTGGACGAGAACCCCTATCTGGCCGATTTTTATGCCGACATGCGCCGGTGGAGCTTTCATTCGCAGGTGTTTTTCCTCTCGCGGCGGCTGCAACATCATCGTCAGTTGGTAGATCATCCGGGGTCGGTGGTGCAGGATCGCAGCGTCTACGAGGACGCGGAGGTTTTTGCGCTCAATCTCTATCAACAGGGGCACATGTCCGAGCGCGACTACGGCGCTTATCGCGATCTCTACGAAGGTATCCGCGCTTTTCTGCCGCCGCCCGACCTGCTGATCTATCTCAAGGCCAGCGTGCAGACGTTGCAGGCGCGCATCCGGTTGCGCGGGCGCGATTTCGAGCGCGATATTTCCGCCGAGTATCTGTCGCGGCTCAACGTGCTCTACGATGAGTGGATCGCCCGCTGGAAAAGCTGCCCGGTGCTGGTGGTGCCCGCCGACGACATGGATTTCCAGCACGATGAGTTGGCCCGCCAGGCGATCATCGAGGCGGTGCGCGAGAGCCTGGAACCCGCGCCGGTGCGGTATGTGCGCTATCCGGTGAACGCTCACTGATACATCGCTGCTGTCGGCATGATAGTTGCAGCCATGTTAGAATAGCTGGAAGAGCCTTTGGCGTGAGGACGGCGGGCAATGAGCTTTTCCGACTGGTTTGTGGAATCGCTCCGTTTACCTGGTAGCAGAAGGCTGGCAATGTGGCTGGCCGGTGTGGGGGCAATGCTATTGGCGGCTTGCGGTGGCAATGCGCAGCCGGTGATCTTCACCATTGCGCCCAGCCCAACCAACACCGCCCCGCTCAGCCCGACAGCCCCGGCGGTGGCGATTGCGCCCTCGCTGTCGCCCACGCCGAGCCGCACCCCCGTTCCTACCACGCCCACACCTGGCCCGTCGCCGACGCACCCGCTCGCGCCGACGCAGTCCCCTCTGCCCGCCACCTTGACGGCGACCAGCGCGCCCACGCTCGCTGGCCTGTCTATCGAGTACTTCACCACTGACTCGGCGTCGGTGCGTCCGGGCGACAACGTGCGCCTGTTTTGGAGTACACGCGGGGCGGCGCGCGCGCGCATCTACCGGCTGGACGCGGCAGGCGAGCGCATCTGGCGCTGGGACGTGAACCCCAGCGGTGACCTGACGGTAACCACTCGCGGCTCGGACCGCGACGTGGCGCGGTTCTTGTTGGAGATCGAGGGGGGCGGGGCGACGGCAGAACAAACGCTGCTCATTCCTCTGTCGTGCCCGGAGACCTGGTTCTTCGACCCTGCGCCGGAGACATGCCCGGCGGGGCCGCCGCAGGTGTCGCTGGAAGCCGAGCAAACCTTCGAGCGCGGGCGCATGATCTGGGTGGAGGCGCTCGACCGCATCTACGTCGTCTTCGAAGATGGGCGCGTCCCCACCTGGGCGCAGTATCCGGACGAGTTCCAGGAAGGCGACCCCGACCGCGACGAGTCGCTCGTGCCACCGCCTGGTCTGGAACAGCCGATTCGAGGCTTCGGCCTGGTGTGGCGTACCAACCCGCGTGTGCGCGACCGGTTGGGTTGGGCCATCTCGCCAGAGGTGCCATTTGATGGCATGTTTCAGGCGGACTCTACCGAGTCCAGTGTGGCTACCCTCTATCTGCGCATGCGCGACGGGGCCATCCTCGCGCTCGACGCTTTCAACGAACAATGGGAAGTCATACCGCCCGCCGCGGGCGCGGACACACCCTGACAGGAAGGCAGTTTCGTCATGATCAATGAACCCTCCGCGCTCTCCAGTGGTCAGAGCGCTGTTATCCGTCCCTCGCAGGAGGAAACCAGAGGCAACGATCTGGTACAGCAAATGCTGGAAGCGGTCGCCTCGGTGATGGAGGTATACCGTACCGACCTGGAGGGGCTGCCACAGGCGACGGCGCGTTTCACCGGTCGCCTGCGAGTGGACAGCGAGATGGCTTTTGCGCATGTGGATCAGGTCTTTGCCCGGCTGGATCACCAGGCTCTCCTGACGACCGATGAGCAGGGTCATCACATCATCATCGCTCTCAGAGGACGTGTGCGCCCCAGACCGCGATCGGCCTGGCTGAACGTGGTGTTGCTGGTGTTGACGGTGCTCAGCCTGCTCTATGTGGGGGCCATGCAGGAAGCGGCCATGCAGGAGTGGGATAGCCTATCGCTCTCGTCCATCTGGAAGGGCTGGCCTTATGCGTTGAGCGTGCTGGCGATTCTGGGGGTGCACGAACTGGGGCATTATTTCGCCGCCCGCTATCATGGCGTGGCGGTGACACTGCCCTACTTCATTCCCTTGCCCTTCGGTTTCTTTGGTACGCTGGGCGCGTTCATTCAGATGCGCGAACCCGTGCGCAACCGCAAGATTCTCTTCGATGTGGGCGTTGCGGGGCCGCTGGCCGGTTTTGTGCTGGCGGTGCCGATCCTGTTCATCGGGCTGGCGACTTCACATGTCGAGCCGCTGCCCAACGAGACCTATATCCTGGAAGGCAACTCGTTGCTCTATGCGCTGGCTAAATTCGTGACTTTCGGGCGATTCTTGCCCAATGGTCACGAAGACGTCTTCATCAACCAGGTTGCCAAAGCGGGCTGGACGGGCCTGTTCATCACCGGCCTGAACCTGATCCCAATTGGGCAGCTTGACGGCGGGCATGTGATCTCGACGTTGCTGGGCAAGCGAGCGCAACAACTCTATCTGCCCATTGTGGGTGTCTTCCTGGTGTTGTCGTTCATCAACTCGATGTGGCTGCTGTGGACGCTGTTGCTGTTCTTCCTGGGGCGACTGTATGCCATGCCGCTAGATACGGTCACGCCACTTGACGCGCGACGGCGCTGGCTGGCCTATGCGGCCTTGCTTATCTTCGTGCTGGTGTTCGTGCCCAATCCTTTGCAGATTGTCGAACCGTAAGGCAGGCGGCGCATCATGACGGGCCGCAAGTCCTCCCGCTCGTCACGCCAACGACAGGCGGAGCCGCCTCCGTTGCCCGTGCGTCCAGGTCGGCAACGGCTGATCGTGGCTCTGGGGCTGCTCGTGTTGACGCTGCTGGTGCTGGAAGTGCTCGATCTGGCAGGGGTGATTGACTCGTTGCTGCCGGGCGGGCGAGAGACAAACCGTAAGCACTTCCTGACCGACGCCGAAGCTCCGCTGGCCGACTTCTATACGCCTGAAGTGCGCTCTTGGGAAAGCGAGATCCTCCGCTGGGCGCGCCAGTATGGTCTAAACCCCAATGTGCTGGCCGTAGTCATACAGATCGAATCGTGCGGCGATGCCATGGCCATGTCAGAAGCAGGGGCAGTGGGCTTGATGCAGGTCATGCCGTTTCATTTTGACTACGGCGAGAACATGCTCGACCCCGATACCAACGTCCGGCGCGGCGTGTCGGTGCTGCTGGAGTGCCTGTCGGTCTTTGCCGGCTACGATCTGGGATTGGCCATGGCCTGCTACAACGGCGGGCCGTCGGTGACACAACGCGCATATGGTCAATGGGCCGCTGAGACGCGCTACTACTACGAGTGGGCAACCGGCCTGTGGGCCGACGTGATCGCCGGGCGGGAGTCCAGCGCCACGCTGACCGCCTGGTTGAATGCGGGAGGACGGCGTTTATGCGAGCAGGCGGCGCAGACATTGCAGATACTACCCCGCCAGGAAGAGGGATAGCCGTTGCATGGGCTTGTTGCGCCCCTCCGGGATGGTTTATTCCCCTGGCCCTGCTATAATGGCTTGCTATGAGCCAGGCACTCACTCAACAGAGACTACGTATTCGGTTCGGCAAGTTTGGCGCGATGCGCTATGTCGGGCATCTCGACCTGGCGACGACCTGGGAACGGGTGCTGCGACGTGCTGAATTCCCGCTGGAGTATACGCGCGGATTCAACCCTCGCCCGCGCTTGCAATTCGCCACAGCACTGCCCGTCGGGCTGACCAGCGAGTGCGAGTTGCTTGACGTATGGCTGACAACTCGCCTGCCGCTCGACGCGCCGGATGCGCTGGTCGAGCGCCTGAATGCCACCAGTCCGGCTGGGCTGCGCACGTATCAGGTGAGCGAGGTGCCGATCAAAGCGCCGGCCCTGCCACCACAAGTTTTCAGCGCCGAATACGTGTTGACACCGGGCGACACGCTGTCCGCCGAAGAATTGGTCACGCGGGCCCAAGCGCTCCTGCGCCAGGAGCGCATCGAGCGCGAGCGGCGGGGCAAACGCTATGACCTGCGTCCCCTGATCCTCGACCTGCGCCCTGACGACAAGGGGAACCTGATCGCCTGGCTGCGCACCGGTGAGCACGAACACGCCCGCGCCGACGAACTGGTGGAAGCGTTGGGCCTGTCGCTGCCCGATGTGCGCGTACACCGTCGTCGTCTGATGCTGAGCGAAGAGACCTCCTGAAAAGAAACGGCGCACGTCTGGCAAACGTGCGCCGCCCCTCCTGCGCGACACCGTCAATCGCAGCAGATGAGTTTCTGCATCACCCTGTCCAGCGCCTCGCGCGGCGGGCGCAGACGTTCCGGCGGCAGATGGACCAGCGGCTCGTCAATCAGGTGCGTGGTCTCGACCAGCGGCTTGCGCTCGCGGTCAATGTAGATCAGTCCCGTGATGAACAGATTGTCGCGACGAGCTTCTTCCAGCAGGCGGATCGCGGCCAGTCGGTCGGTGGGATCATGGCTGAGTGGGTCGAGCTTCTTGAGCAGGATGCGCGAACCATCGTGCATTTCTACAGCCTGCACAGAGCCTGGTTCGTGGTCGTCCAGGACGATCTCCTCGTATTCAGGGATGTAGGTGATCTCCTGCAACGGCTCCTCATGTGTCTTGCCGTAGGGATAGCTCTTGGTAGACGTTTCGTGATTGTTGAACGTTACGCAGGGGCTGATGATGTCGAGCACTGCCGTCCCCCGATGGCTGAAGGCGATTTTCAGCAGTTCGCGCACCTGCTTGGCATCACCAGCGAATGAACGCGCGACCAGAGAGGCGTTGGCAACCAGCGCCTCCATACAGATGTCAATGGGTGGCAGTTCGTTGACACCCGCGTACTTGAGTTCCTGACCCAGGTCGGCGGTCGCCGAGAACTGCCCCTTGGTCAGGCCGTAAACGCCGTTATTCTCCACAATGTACACAACCGGCACGTTGCGGCGAATCATGTGCTTGAACTGCCCCAGACCGATGCTGCCAGTGTCGCCGTCACCGCTGACGCCGATGGCGAGCAGATCGCGGTTGACAGTGGTCACGCCAGTCGCCAGGGCAGGCATACGCCCGTGCAGCCCGTTGAAGCCATGCGAGCGGTTGAGGAAATAGGCGGGCGACTTGCTTGAACAACCAATGCCGCTCAGTTTCACCACGCGGTGCGGGTTGAGCGAGAGTTCATAGGCCACCTGAATGATCTGATTGGCGATCGAGTTGTGGCCACATCCCAGGCACAGCGTGGACTTGTTACCTTTGTAGTCGTTACGATCCAACCCGATGAGATTCAACCGGTTGCCCATTCCTCTACAGCTCCTGTTCTTTCTCCAGAATGGCGGATGTCATCCAACGCGGAGCCAGCGGCCAGCCGTCCGAATACGCCAGCGAGATCAGCCGCGTGGCGACCTCTGGGAACTCCATGCGCAACAGTTTGGCCATCTGCCCGTCGGTGTTGTTCTCCACCACATAGACCCGGTCGTGGGCAGCGATGAAATCGCGCGTGATGGGGTTCAGCGGGAGCGCCCGCAGGCGCAGATAGCTGGTTTCCAGGCCGCGCTCGCGCAACTGATCGCGGCTCTCTACTACACAGGCGTCGGTGGTGCCGTAGGCGATGATACCCACCCGCGCCCCCTCGGCCTGATCTACTACCGGCGGCGGTACCAGCTTGCGCGCGGTCTCGAACTTGCGATTCAGGCGAGCCATGTTGTTGGCCCAGTCGTCGGCGCGCTCGCTGTAGCGTGCATTCTCGTCATGACCGGTACCGCGCGTGAAATAGGCGGCCAGCGGGTGATCGGTGCCCGGCAGGGTGCGGTAGCCGATGCCGTCGCCGTCCACGTCCTTGTAGCGAGCGAATCCCCCCAGGCGCTCCAGGTCTTCGGCGGTCAACACTTTGCCGCGATCCATCGGCTGATCGGGATACTCGAACGGCTTGCTCATCCACAGGTTCATGCCCAGGTCGAGGTCGCTGAGGACGAAGACCAGCGTTTGCAGGCGTTCGGCCAGGTCGAAAGCCTTCCAGCCGAACTCGAAGGCTTCGGCGATGTTGCTGGGGAGCAAGACCACATGTTTGGTATCCCCATGCCCCAGGAAGTACGCTTTGAGCACGTCTCCCTGCGAAGTGCGTGTGGGCAGGCCTGTGGCTGGTCCCATGCGCTGCACATCCCAGATCACCGCGGGGATTTCGGCGTAGTAGGCCAGGCCGGCGAACTCGGTCATCAGCGACAGGCCCGGCCCAGAAGTCGCCGTCATAGCTCGCGCGCCCGCCCAACCTGCGCCGATGACCATGCCGATCGCGCCGATCTCGTCTTCGGCCTGCAGCACAGCGTAAGTGGCTTTGCCGGTCTCTGGGTCGGTGCGCAGGTCCTGCAGATACTCGCGCAGGGCATCAATCAGGCTGGTCGAGGGCGTGATGGGATACCAGGCCGCCAGGGTTACGCCGCCGAACACCGCACCCAGTGCGCCCGCTGAGTTGCCATCCAGCAAGAGCATTCCCTGCGTTTTGTTTATGCGCTCGATCTTGTAGGGGTCTTGCTTGGCGAGGTTGTCCAGCGCCCATTCAGCGGCAGCCCGTACCAGGCTCAGGTTCATGTTGACTGGTTTGGCCTTGCCGCCGAAGTGAAAGTCGAGCGAAAAGGCGATCTCGTCCAGATCAATGCCCAACAGAGTAGCCAGCACACCCACGTAGACCATGTTAGACACGTAAGGTTTGAGGTTGGCTGGAACGTCGGAGGCGTCCGTCAACTGCTGAACGGGCATGGGGTAATAAACGATATCGTCGCGACTCTGCCGGATGCGCCATTCTTCGGGAAAAAGGCACACACCGCCAGACGCCAGGTTCTGAATATCTTCATAGATGGTTTCCTGGTTCATGGCCACCAGAATCTGGTAATCCTCGCGCCGGGCAATGTAGCCATCTTTGCTGACGCGGATGGTGAACCAGGTGGGCAATCCTTGAATATTCGAAGGAAAGATGTTTTTTCCGCTGACAGGTACTCCCATGCGAAAGATCGCGCGCAGCAGGGCGGTGTTGGCCGTCTGACTACCCGACCCGTTGACCGTGGCGATCATGATCTGAAAGTCGTTGACGATTGGTTCGCGCTCGCTGAGGAGCGCTTCCAGTGACGAAGACTGAACCTCATCCATATGCTGTATGTTCTCCTGCAGATTGCTCCACTAGACGGTTGCGATGAAAGATGCTGTGACGACGGAGACGTGGCCCGATGGCAACGTCACCCCCGTTTCACTCACTGATCTGGCTGGAATATGCCACCCCTTCGGAAAGGCGCGTGGGCCGTTGCAGGTCGGACGGTGAGGCACTGCCTACGTGGTCGGGCTGATAGCGCAGCAACTGCATATGGTCGCGCAAGGCCTGATAGCCCGCGTCGAAATCACCGCTCGCCACATATTCCACCATGCGCTCGTGATAGTCCCACACTTCGTGATGATAGGACAGCTCGGCATAGAGGCCCAGGCCAAACGCTTCATAGGCCGCCCAGTAAGCTTCCAGGATGCCCAGGACGAAGGGATTATCCAGGTGCTTGAAGAACGTGAGATGCAGCCAGCGATGCTCGTTGAAGGGCACCTCGATGGGCACATGATGCAGCTTGAGCCGGGCTGCTGCCACCAGGCTGCGCAGATCGTTGATGTCCGCCGGAGTCAGTTGAGCCACTGCCTCGTGCCAGAAGCTCAATTCCAGGTTGGCACGCAGCCGGGCGAAATGATGGAAATGCGCGCGGTTGAGGCCCAGTGCATAGATCACGCCGAGCGTGGCGGCGGGGGCGAAAGTGAACTCCTGCACCTGCATACCGGTGCGCGGCTTGATCTGCACCAGCCCCAAAGCGCGGGCAATCGCCAGTTCCTCGCGGACTTTGCTCACACTCATGCCCAGTTCCAGGCTCAGTTCCGGGATCGTGGGCAGACGGTCGCCCGGCAGTAGATGATGCCGGACAATGTAATCGAGAATGGCCGAGTCAAGTTGAGCTACTGGCATGGCAACCATCCTGGCAAATACAACGCACAGCCGGACGGAATCTCTCGAAACATATGATCAATCTAATCAATTAGAGTAATCCGATGTTTGCTTCAGATTATATGTCAGTCCGCCCCAATCGGCAACAGATTTTCGTGCATTTTTCATGGGATCGCGCCGGCGGGCAAAAAAAGCCCGGCAATATCCGGGCTGTGCCTGGGAACCCGCCATACGGCCAGGAGAGTGATCCCCTCTCTCAACGTGATTTGTCTGGCGGCAACCAGGCTGAATAGGTTGGTTTGGCAGAGGGGGTATCGGACTCGGCGGGAGCAGGGGGAACAGGGGTTTCTGCGCCCGATGCTGGCGTGACCGGGCGCTCTTCGCGCAGATCGGTGGCTTCTTCCACCATGCGCAGCGTGTCCGTAACCAGGTGCCGGGTGGGGTTCATGCGCGTCATTTCGCGCGCACCCTGGCTTAGCTCGCGCGCCGCATCGAGGATTTCCTTGCCTTCCGGTCCCATTTCGCGCTCTAGTTCGGCCAGAGTCTGCGCCCAGGCCAGGCGAATCTGCCGCACCAGTCGGCCCAGCTCGCGCGCCCATTTAGCCGTGTTGGTTGGCCCGCCGACGATGAACAGCACCAGGGCGATGATCAGCATTTCCGCTACGCCAATGCCGAAAATTCCGTCCACAGCACTCTCTCCTCGCTCACAATATTTCTTCGCCGGATTCCGCCAGCGCGCTCACCGCCGCTGCTGACTGCTCCGGCACAGGGGGTTCACGGCTGGCGACCGCGATGCCGACCAGGATCAGCGCCGAGCCAGCCACCTGGAGCGGCACTGGCCATTCGTCGAGAAAAGCGATGGCCAACAGCCCGCTGCCGATAGGTTCGCCCAACACCACCAGGCTGACATAGGCCGCGGGCAGGTAGCCCAGGGCGTAGTTGAAGGACGAGTGCCCGATCAGTTGCGGTACCAGTCCCATGAGCACCATCCACAAATAGGCCCGACCAGGCAGTCCCAGGACTTGCTGCCGCGTCGCCAATACGATCACGGCCAGGGTCAGGGCCGCGACTCCGTAGACGACCCAGGCATAGGTAACCAGACTCCAGCGGGCGCGCAGGCGGCGGCCAATCATCAGGTAGAAGGCGGCGGCCACCGCCCCAGCCAGTGCCAGGCCGTTTCCCAGCCATGGATCGGGGCGGTTAGGCGGATCGCCCGCCGAACTCACACCCACCAGAATACCTCCGCCAATGGCCAGCGCAATACCTAGCAGCGTGGCGCGGTTGAGCCGCTCGCCAAGCGCCAGCGGGGCCAGCAAGGCGACCCACAGAGGGCTGGTGGTGACCAGCGTCACGCTGTTCACCACCGCCGTATACTCCAGCGAGGTGATCCAGGCTGCGAAGTGCGCCGCCAGGAACAGACCCGCCAGCGCGGCCCAGCCGATGTCCCGCCGGGCAATGCTGCGCAGTTCCGGTTGGTGACGCCGGAGCACCAGGGGCGTCAGGGCGATGGTTGCCACGCTCAGGCGGGCAGCAGCCAGCACCAGCGAGGGAGCCGACTCATCCTGCGCCAGCCGGATGAAGATGGCCGCGAAGGAGACGGCTATCACCCCTACCACGAGAGCCGCATAAGGGCGCCAGCTTGTCGCCTGGCGGCCAGTCAGAGGGGCTAACTTTCTCATGACATGTGTCCCCTGGTTCTGGTTGGGCACCCTGGTCATGGCACAGCCTTGTCACAACACCGGTATCAGGTGTAGCCAACCTTCACGCGCCTGATTCGCCTCAGCCAGCGCCCGTCCCGATCCCATGATCACAACCGCCCCCGCGCCGTTCAAGGCTGCGAGCACATCGGCGAAGCGGTGGAAATCATCTGCCGTCGTGCTCAGCACCTCCTCGCGCAGGCGTTGCAGATCGTCGTCGGTGTCGCCGGCCAGATGCCATTGCAGCGAAGTGTAGCCCTTGGCGTCTGGCAGCAGGTAGGCGTCAATGGCGCTGATGGTGCCGATGATGGCCTTGGTCAGTTCTTCCGACGACAACGTCAGATCGCGCAGGAACTGCGCCGCCTGATCGTAGGTCTGCAACGTCTGCAACAGGTTTGGGTCGCGGTAGGAGAGGAAGGTCAGCACACCAGAGCGCCGGTCGAAGGTGCAAAAACCCCCATACGCCCCGCCGTGCATGCGCACCCGCTCCCATAGCCAGGTGGTGCTCAAATAGCGCGTGATGACGAGGGCCGAACCGTGTAGCGTGTAGCCCAGCCTGTAGAGGTTGCCGCCCTTGCCGACGTAGTTCACCTGCGCCGGTATCACCAGCCCTTCGTCTTGTTGCGGAAACTCAGGTTGCCAGACCTGCTGAGTCACCGACGCGGCGGGCAACTCTCCCAGGAAAGCGGCGACCTGTGGCTCAACGGCTGCCCAGTTCGTCGCGTCGAGCGTGGCATTGACCAGCATGGCGTTGCGGTTGATCAACAGGCGGCGCAAGGTCTCCAGCGTTTCGAGCACGGCGGGCCAGTCGCGATCAATACGCCCGATCAGGTCGCGCAGGAAGAACAGGTAACTCACTCCGCCCATCTGCTCGGCTGCCCACTCAGCTTCGCTGAAACGAGCGGACAGCCGCTGCTGTACTACAGCGTGCCCGGAAGGCACCAGCCTGGCTTCTTCGCCTGCTTTTTCTTCCAGCACCAGTTGCCGAAAACGCTCGCGGTTGTCCAGTCGCACGGTGAGCAGCACGTCGCGCAGGATGGTCAGCAAGTCCGGGACCTGGGCTACAGTTGCCTTACCACGCAGGAACTGCCAGGTCACTGCCTGTTCACCCTGGCGAGGATGCAACGCGAAGCCATCGGGGCGGATGCCGCCTGTCTTGCGCCCGATGCGGCGGGCGAGGCGGACGTAGTCTTCGGTCTCAGTGCCCATCTCCAGCAACGCCCGCCCAAAGAGCGGCACGTAGGGCAGCATTTCCTGAGGTAGCCCATGCAGGTTGAAACCCAGATCGAAGTAGAGGATGCCGTTGGTGAACAGATCGTGGAACAGTAGCGGCGTGCCAACCTGCTGCCCGACAGCGATGGGGATACGCTTGTTCTGGCGATCCAGATCGCTGAGCGTCAGATGTGGGATAGTGGCCAGCGCTTCGGGCGAATCGGGCGTCTGTTGCAGGCGGTGCAGAGTGAGTGTCTCCTCGATGACGCGCTGCAGAGCCGCATCGTCCATGCTGGCGCGGATGGCGGCCAGGCGCGCGCGTTCCGTTTCTTCGCGCTCGCGGGCCAGCGTCGGGTCGGGTTGCAGGATCACCGTCGTGCGATGGGGATTCTGCAGCAGCAGGGTACGGATCAGTTCCTCAAAGGTGCGTGGTTCGGCGGCCAGGCGCGCCTTGACTGCCTGGAGCGGTTCCTCGAACGCCAGCGCTGCCAGTGGATCGCCCCCGTATAGCCAGACCTGCATGGCACGCCAGCCCAGGATAAGGCCGCGCGGCAACCGTCCCGTGTTGTTCTCGCGCAGGGCAAATTCGACCGTGTTGAGCGACGCCTCGATCATCTCGCGGTCAATGCCGTTGGTGGCCAGGTCGCCCAGGGTCCGAAGCACCAATGCTTCGATCTGATCGGCGTTGGCCGGATCGGCTCCGCGCAGGCCGGTTGAGAAAGTACTTTGATACAGGTCGAGTTCCAGGCCAACGCCCGCCAGGTCTTCGCCCAGGCCGGAGTCGATCAGCGCTTTGCGCAGGGGCGAGGCCGGCGTTCCGATCAGGATGTGATTGAGGATGGTGAGCAGCAACAGCGTCTCGGAATCTTTGGCCTCGGTCAGCGCCCAGTTGACGGTCACCTGGCCCTGCGGGTGATCCTCATCCGGCTGTTCGTTGACGGCGAAGCGCTGCACGTGTCGTCTGGGCGCGTCGAAGCGCGGCTGATGCAGGTTCGGACGTGGGACTGCGATCGGCTCGAAGTCCTTCAGATACTCGTTGACCAGGCGCAGGCGTTCTGCGGGCGGATCGTCTCCGTAGAAGAAGATACGGGCGTTGGAGGGGTGATAGTAGGTGGCATGGTAGGCGCGGAACTGTTCGTAAGTCAAGGCAGGGATCGCCTCTGGGTTGCCGCCGGAGTCCTCACGGTACATCGTATCCGGGAACAGCGACGCCTTGACGTATTGCTCCAGCAGATCGTCTGGGTCGGAGTAGGCCCCTTTCATCTCGTTGAAGACCACCCCCTTATAGGTTAGGGGCGCGTCGGGGTCTGGCAACTCGTAGTGCCAGCCTTCCTGCAGCAACGTGTAGGGAGTAAGGCGGGGATAGAACACTGCATCCAGATAGACATCTACCAGATTGTAGAAGTCCTGCAGATTCTGGCTGGCTACCGGATACATGGTCTTATCCGGGAAGGTCATGGCGTTGACAAAGGTCTGCAGGGAGCCTTTGAGCAACTCCACGAACGGTTCTTTCACGGGGTACTTACGCGAGCCGCATAGGACCGAATGCTCGATGATATGCGGCAGGCCGGTCGAGTCGGGGGTCGGCGTGAAAAAGGTGATGCCGAATACCTTGTTCTCGTCGTCATTTTCCATAGAAAGCAGCTCGGCCCCGGTGCACACATGCCGGAAGAGCCGCGCCGTCATGTTCAGTTCGGGGATGGCGCGCTCGCGGATCAACTCAAAGCCGTGAAGTTCGGTCATATCTGTTTCCTTATGTGCCCAGATCGGGAAGAAACCATAGAGCCATGGCCAGCGAAATTGTACCACCTTTGCCGGGTGACCTGGTACGGGGAATTGCCCGTGCGGCATCGCCCCGCCAACCATTGACAAAGGGGGGGGCGTCCGCTACAATTCCGGTCACTCTGGCCGGACAGCGGACTTGACCCTTGAGACGCGTCAGGGGGCATGGTAGAATCAATTCACCATGCCGACGTAGCTCAACCGGCAGAGCAAGCGCCTTGTAAGCGTTAGGTTATGGGTTCAAGTCCCATCGTCGGCTCTGTTTAACAAATGGGTCGGTGTCCCGAGCGGCAAAGGGGGCGGACTGTAAATCCGCTGGCGGAATGCCTTCGCAGGTTCGAGTCCTGCCCGGCCCACTGCAGGCTAATGGCTTGTGTGCCTACGTAGCTCAGTCGGCAGAGCGCGCCCTTGGTAAGGGCGAGGTCATGGGTTCAAATCCCATCGTAGGCTTAGGAATGCGACCGACCGATCGTGGAGACACGGAGCCTTATCCCCCGTTGGGGACGCATCTGGAGGAACTGGATTAACGATGTCCAAAGGCAAATTCGAGCGCAAGAAGCCCCATGTGAACGTGGGGACGATCGGCCACATTGATCACGGCAAGACGACGC
>FWPU01003884.1_pt1 | contig 36181 bp, 40 predicted proteins | sample 2228361 | NCBI WGS metagenome assembly FWPU01 (sample SAMEA103939777, study PRJEB20133) | metagenome
GCAGTACTGCCACCTGTCATCCTGGATAACCTACTTGCTCACCACACCCATCCTGGTTACCATGTACCTGAACTGCCCGGATTTTATCATATGCAAAAAATGCAAGTAGATTCCACGGGTTTCTTGTTTTTCACTAGCCATCTTCTAGCCTTTTTTATATATTACTGTCTCTGCAACGCGATACAAGGCGGATGGCAGGTTGGGGTTGCACTGGCACGACTGAATCCTTACTAACCCTTAGCCCCTAATCCCAGAACCCTATTAAAAGGAGCAATCTTCTAATGATTCAGGGAAGGAATTTTTTGTGCGGGGAGTTTGTTCCTGTAAAGGGAGAGACCTTTGAGAAAAGGAACCCCGCCAATACGGATGAAGTTTTGGGGGTCTTCCCCCAGTCTGAACAAAAAGACGTTGAGAGTGCGGTGGAGGCCGCAAGGCTTGCGTATCCTAAGTGGAGGGCCCTTTCCAGGATACGCAGGGCGGAGTATATAGACAACCTTGTCCAGGTCTTAAAAAGGGATAAAGAGCAATTTTCTGTCCTTCTGGCAAAGGAGCAGGGAAAGAGCATTACCGAGGCCAGGGCCGAGGTTACAGAAGGGATACACATGTTCCAGTACGTCTTCGGCGTCTCCAGGATGCCCTTCGGTGATGTTGTCTCCTCAGAGATTGCAGAGAAGGATTCCTTCATGCGCAGGAAGCCCAAGGGCGTTATAGGGGTTATCACGCCCTGGAACTTTCCCTTTGCTATCCCCACATGGCTAATAGGTCCTTCCCTGGTAGAGGGAAATACGGTCGTGTTCAAGCCCTCTAAAGAGACCCCCTGTTGTGCCCAGAAACTGATGGAGGCTTTTCATGAGATAGGGATACCCCCTGGAGTTATGAACATGCTCCACGGGAGTGGAGAAAGGGTGGGCATGTCTATAGTAAGGCATCCCAAGGTGGTAGTAATCCTCTTTACAGGTTCTGCGGAGGTAGGCCAGCAGATAAGAAAGGTTACGGCAGAGTTTCCAGATAAGATGTGCGCCTGTGAGATGGGTGGGAAGAATGCCCTTATCGTGCTGGATGACGCAGACATGGAGTTAGCTGTGAACGCAGCAGTCATCAGCGCCTTTAAGACCTCTGGACAGCGCTGTACGGCAGCCAGCCGCCTGATTGTCCATAACAAAGTAGTGAAGGAATTCCAGAAACGCTTCGTGGAGATTACTAAGAGGATAAGGATTGGTGACCCTCTCAACCCTGACAATTTTACGGGCTCTGTTATAAATGAGACACAGATGAAGAAAATCCTTCAGTATAACGAACTGGCCAGGAAAGAGGGGGCAGAGGTGCTCCTGGACGGTGGCAGGCTGAAAGGTTCGCAGTACGATAAGGGGTATTTCTTGTCTCCTTTTGTTTACAAAATGAAACACAATCCGAAAAGCGTGGTGCTGAAAGAAGAGGTCTTCGGCCCCCACGTGGCCATTATTCCCGTTAAAAGCCTTGACGAGGCCATAGAGGTACATAACGATACGGAGTACGGACTGGTAGTCTCGGTCATTACAGAAGACTACAGGAAGGCAAGGGAAATTAGAGACAGGTGCGAGTACGGTCTGGGCTACGTGAACCTGCCCACCATAGGGGCCGAGGTACACCTGCCCTTTGGAGGAGTGAAGAAGAGTGGGACAGGACTCCCCTCCGCCAGCACGCTCATTGATGTGGTTACCCATCGTACTGCCTGGACGGTGAATCATGCCAGGGAGATAAAGATGGCCCAGGGGCTGAAGGTTGAAATGTAGCCGCTCCGCCTGAGGCGGATAGCCTGCGATTCGGCATTTCAAAATTATGGGAGGAACGCATGCTCAAAAAAGGCTTTGGTCTTATTGGAGCTGGGAAGATGGGGGAGGCCCTCCTGAAGGGCATCCTTAAGGCTGGCCTTGCGAAGCCGAAAGAGTTCGTAATTAACGACATCAATGTAGCGCGTTGTAACGACCTGGTGAAGGAACTGGGGGTAAAATTTGTTGCGAAAGGTGAGGACGTGCCCAGGGAGGCAGGCTGTATCCTGCTGGCAGTGAAGCCACAAGACATGAAATCTGTACTCGCCGAGATAAAGGGAGGAGTAAGTGCTAAGGAACACCTGATAATCTCCATTGCTGCAGGCATACCAATCCATTTCCTGGAAAGTTGCCTTAAATCCGACTGCAGGGTCATAAGGGTCATGCCCAACGCCGCCTGTATAGTGGGTGAGGCTGCCTCCTGCTACTGCCTTGGGAAAAATGCCGTTAAGGAAGACGTCCTTCTGGTGGAAAAGATACTGGGTGCGGTTGGGAGGGCCTTCCGGGTGGAAGAAAAATACCTGGATGCCGTCACTGGCTTGAGTGGGAGTGGGCCTGCATACGTGGCGCTTATTGTTGATGGACTATCGGATGGTGGGGTGAAGATGGGACTGCCACGGGAGGTCTCTACCCAACTAGCCGCCCAGACCCTCCTCGGGGCCGCAAAGATGGTGCTCAGCGGCTACCAGCCAGGGCAGGTGAGGGACATAGTTACCTCCCCTGGAGGGACTACCATAGAGGGTCTTCAGGTGCTAGAGGAAGGGGCGGTGCGGGCCTCCCTTATTGCTGCCGTAGAGGCCGCAACCCTGAAGTCAAGGGCACTGGGGGAACGCTTCGCCGAGAAGTAGGGGCGGATTCGTCCGCCTGAGGCGGAGCGAACAATTTGCCCCTGTGGGGTAATTGACAACTACCTCTGTTTATTATAAATTGCATTTTGACATTTGCTTATGGAATGTTCTGTAGTGTTTATTTAGGAATTCACAGATGGCACTTATCGTCCAAAAATTCGGTGGAACCTCGGTAGCCGATGCCCAGAAGATAAAGCGGGCCGCACATAGGGTAGTACAGGCCTACAAAGAGGGCAATCAGGTGGTGGTAGTAGTCTCGGCAATGGGACACACCACCGATGAACTCTTTGACCTCGCCTACCAGATTACTGAGAGACCCTCTGCCAGAGAAATAGACATGCTTGTCTCCACAGGGGAGCAGATTTCCATTGCCCTCATGGCCATGGCCATCCATGCCCTTGGATACGAGGCCATATCCCTCACAGGTGCCCAGGTGGGTATTATTACAGATAGCCGTCACACGAAGGCCAGGATTCTAAAAATAGATACGAAAAAGATAGGAGAGGAGCTAGATAAGGGGCGTATAGTCGTGGTGGCTGGTTATCAAGGGGTGGATGCCTATAATAACATCACTACGCTAGGTCGGGGAGGCTCCGACGCCACTGCAGTGGCACTTGCCGCCATGCTCAAGGCAGATATGTGTGACATCTTTACGGACGTAGATGGTATCTATACGGCAGACCCGAGGGTAGTGCCCGATGCCAGTAAGCTGGAGAAGATTTCTTACGATGAACTCCTGGAACTTGCGAGCCTGGGGGCGCAGGTGATGCAGGCCAGGAGTATAGAGTTCGCCAAAAAGTATAACGTATCTTTCAGGGTGAGACCCAGTTATAATGACTCTGAGGGGACCCTTGTTTGTCAGGAGGTTAAGGAGATGGAGGATATTGTAGTAAGCGGAGCAGCGGTTACCAGGGACGAGGCCAAGATAACCCTCAGGGGGGTACCTGATAGGCCCGGGGTGGCGGCCAGGCTCTTCGGAGAACTGGCGCGGTGTAATATAAACGTAGACGTAATCATACAGAATATCAGTTTCCACGGGACGACAGACATCACCTTCACCGTCCCCAAGGGCGACCTTCAGGAAGCCCTTGAGGCGACCAAAAAGATGAAAGAAGAGCTCAACGCCCAGGAGGTCAGTGCTGATAATAAGATAGCCAAACTCTCCGTGGTGGGGATAGGCATGAGGAGCCACTGTGGGGTGGCAGAGAAGATGTTTAGCGCCCTGGCCCAGGAAGGGATAAACATACAGATGATAAGCACCTCGGAGATAAAGATTTCTTGTGTTATTGACGAGGCCCAGGCAGAACGGGCACTAAAGGCCGTCCACAAGGCATTTGAACTCCATAAATTGGGGGAAAAAGCAGGGGTCAGGGGGTAGGGAGTAGGAGTTAATATTGTAAATTTAAGATTGGAAATTTTAAATTTAAAATTTTCAATTTCCAATTTACAATATCCCTAGCAGGTTGATTCTATCATCTTGTATAAAATGAAAAACATAGTAATCTACGATACCACCCTTAGAGACGGCTCCCAGGCTGAGGGCATCTCATTCTCCTTACAGGACAAGCTTAGCATCGCCCTGAAGCTGGACGAACTGGGGGTGGACTATATTGAGGGCGGGTATCCTGCCTCTAATCCAAAGGATAGGGACTTCTTCAAGGAACTCTTATCCAGACCCCTAAGCCGTGCCGTCCCGGTGGCCTTTGGTAGCACACGCCGGGCAGATAAAAAGGCAGAAGAAGACCCAGGACTCCAGGTCTTGTTAAAGGCCGAGACCCAGACCGTTACCATCGTTGCCAAGGCATGGGACCTCCACGTCAAGGAGGTGCTGAAGGTCTCCCTGGAAGAGAACCTCAAGATGCTATCCGATAGCCTCCATTTCTTGACGTCCCACGGGAGGACAGTATTCGTTGACCTGGAACATTTCTTTCAGGGCTACAAGAATAACTCTAATTACGCCCTTAAGGTACTGAAGATAGCTGAGGAGAATGGGAGCAATACGCTGGTGCTCTGTGATACTAACGGCGGAAGCCTACCGAGCGAGGTAGAAGAGATCATCAGAAAGGCCAAAGGCAAGGTAAAAGTCCCTCTGGGCATCCACGCCCATAATGACAGCGACCTTGCAGTGGCTAACACCCTGGTGGCAGTTACGGCCGGAGTAAGGCACGTTCAGGGGACCATTAATGGTTTCGGTGAAAGGTGTGGTAACGCCAACCTCTGTTCTATTATCCCTAACCTTGTACTAAAATTTGGTCACCCGTGCCTGGGGACTGAGAAGTTGAAGAAGCTCACCGAGGTCTCCAGATACGTCAACGAGGTTGCCAATCTTACGCCCCAACCCAATCAGCCCTTCGTGGGCCCAAGCGCCTTCGCCCATAAGGGGGGGTTACACGTAGATGCCATGAGAAAGCACGAGGCCACATACGAACACATCTCCCCGGAGGCAGTGGGCAACGAGCGGCGCATACTCCTCTCCGAGTTGTCTGGCAGCTCTACCATACTGGCCAAGATGGAGCGGTACAACATTACCCATGATAAAGAACTCATGAGGAAGATACTAAAGGAGGTCCAGGAGAGGGAGAGTCAGGGATACCACTACGAGTCCGCAGAGGCCTCTTTTGAAATCCTGGCCAAGAAGTTACTGGGAAGGCACAAGAGCTTCTTTGACCTGGAAGGCTACAGGGCCATCGTGGAGAAGCGTGAGGGGAGGCCCGTGACGGAGGCCACAGTAAAAATTAAAGTAAACGGGAAGGAAGAACTGACGGTGGCTGAGGGGGAGGGTCCTGTAAACGCCCTGGATGCTGCCCTCAGGAAGGCGCTTGAGAACCATTACCCCTGCGTAAAGGAGACCCACCTGGTAGATTATAAGGTAAGGGTGATTGACTCCAAGGAAGGCACAGCGGCCAAGGTACGGGTGATAATACAGACCCAGGACCACCAGGATCTCTGGGGCACCATAGGGGTCTCTGAGAATATTATAGAGGCGAGCTGGCAGGCCCTGGTGGATAGCATAGAATACAAGCTCTTTAAAGAGGAAGAAAAAGCCCAGAGGTCATTGACCGGGAAAGTCAATGTAGAGACAGGGCTTTAGTCCGCCTCGGGCGGATTCGAGATGAACGTTACCCTTAAGGGATAGCATATGACCGTAGAACTCTCCACGAAATACAACCCCAAAGAAGTAGAGGATAGGTGGTACAGCCACTGGGAGAAGAGGGGGTATTTCCACAGTGAACCCACCCTTGATAAGAAGAGTTTTACCATAGTTATCCCCCCTCCCAACATAACTGGCGTCCTCCACATGGGACACGCCCTGAATTGCATCCTCCAGGATGTCCTTGTCCGCTGGAGGCGCATGCAGGGCTACAACACCCTGTGGATGCCAGGGACAGACCACGCCGGGATTGCCACGCAGAACGTGGTGGAGAGGGAACTCTTACAGAAGGGCCTCCACCGCCAGGATCTCGGTAGAGAGAAATTCCTGGAGGCTGTCTGGAAATGGAAGGAGGAGTACGGCTCTACCATCGTAAAGCAACTCAAGAAGATAGGCAGTTCCTGCGACTGGCAGAGGGAGCGCTTCACTATGGATAAGGGCCTCTCCAGGGCTGTGAGGGAGGCCTTCGTACGGCTCTGGGAGAAGGGCCTCATATACAAGGGCAAATACATAATAAATTGGTGCCCAAGGTGCCAGACCGCTCTTGCCGACGATGAAGTAGACCACGACACCCATGACGGATTCCTCTGGTACCTCAGATATCCGTTCCGAGACGAACCCCACCTCGGCGTCACCGTAGCCACTACCCGCCCGGAGACCATGCTGGGGGATGTAGCGGTGGCTGTCAACCCCGATGACGAACGCTATAGAGAACTCATCGGGGAGACCCTGCTCCTGCCCATTGTGGAGAGGGAGATACCCATCATTGCCGATGAAATGGTGGACAAGGGGTTTGGCACAGGGGCGGTAAAGGTGACCCCTGCCCATGACCCTAACGACTTTGAGATGGCCAGGCGTCATCAACTCCAGCCTGTTATAGTCATGGCCGAGGATGCCACTATGAATATTCAGGCAGGGGAGTTTGCCGGCATGGACAGGTTTGAGTGCAGAGAGGCCCTTGTGGAGGAACTGAGACTGAAAAAGCTACTGGTCAAGATAGAACCCTACGTCTACTCTGTGGGTCATTGCTACCGATGCCATACGGTCATAGAGCCCTACCTCTCAGACCAGTGGTTTGTCAGGATGAAACCCCTTGCCCAGGTCGCCATGAAGGCCACGGAGGAAGGTAAGGTGACCTTCTATCCAGAGAGATGGACCAGGGTCTATCTCAACTGGCTTGAAAACGTGAGGGACTGGTGTATCTCGCGCCAGATATGGTGGGGGCACCAAATCCCCGCCTGTTATTGTAAGGACTGCGGTGAGATAAACGTTGCCAGGGAGAATCCGCAGCATTGCGCCAATTGTAAGGGTAAACACCTCGTGCAGGATTCGGACGTCCTTGACACCTGGTTTAGTTCTGCCCTGTGGCCCTTTTCTACCCTGGGCTGGCCAGAAGAGACACCCGAACTCAAGACCTACTACCCAACTAATGTCCTGGTTACAGGACGGGACATCCTCTACTTCTGGGTGGCAAGGATGGTTATGATGGGGCTTGAGATGCTGGGGAAAGAACCGTTCAGTAAGGTCTATATCCACGGGACCATACTGGACGAGCAAGGCAGGAGGATGAGTAAGTCCTTGGGTAATGGGATAGACCCGCTGGAGATGACCGAGAAGTATGGAGTGGATGCTGTAAGGATGTCCCTGCTCTTACTCACCACCGAAGGGCAGGACATAAAGCTCTCAGAGACCAAGTTTGAGATGGGTAGGAATTTTACTAATAAGGTCTGGAACGCTGCCAGGTTTGTTATTATGAACCTAAGTCAGTCCGGGGTGGACCGTCCTTCACCCCCGCCAGATAAGGTAGTGGCAGAGTCTAATCTACCTAAACAAGCCGAACAAGCCCTGTACCAGAACGGTTCAGGGCAAGCTCGGCCACTACACTTTGAGGACAAATGGATTCTGAGCCGGTTAAATAATACCGCTACAAGCACTACAGAGGCCCTGGAACAATTCAGGTTCAATGAGGCCCTGCAAAGTGTCTACGACTTCTTCTGGCATGACCTCTGCGACTGGTACCTTGAGATAGTCAAGCCGAGGCTCTACGAGCCAGCCAATGAACAGGAAAAAAGGACGGCCCTTTCCGTACTGCTATACGTCTTTCAGAACACTCTGAGGCTCCTCCACCCCTTCGCCCCCTTTCTTACCGAAGAGATATGGTCGGTCCTGGGCAAAAACCTGGAGGAGAGCCTGGTAATAGGTAGATGGCCAGAGGGCGGGCCTAGAGACCTGGAGATAGAGAACTACATGGAACTCCTCCAAGACTTAATAAAGGCGATTAGAAACATAAGACGGAATTTTAATATCACCGATAGACAACCGCTGAGGGCAATAATATCAGCACCCTCGGACTTAGAAGATAGAACTCCTTATCCATTAATCCGCCTCGTGAAACCTGGAGAACTAGCAGACAAGGAGATAGAAACCCGAAGGGTTTTTAAGAAGTTTCTCCAGCAGCGGGCCTACTTAGAAGATGTGGAGATCGGTTTCAATTTGGCTAGGCCAGGCTCCTCAGCAAGTGCAGTGGTGGGGTTCTACCAAATCTTTGTGCCTTTAGCAGGTATCATCAATATTGAGGCGGAAAGGCTCCGTCAGGAGAAAAAAATCCGTCAACTTGAGGAGCATTATGAGAGAGTACGAAAAAAACTTGCAAACGAAGACTTCTGCAAGAAAGCTCCCCCTGAGGTAATAGAGAAGGAAAAAACCCAATTAAGGGAACTTAGAGAACAGCTTGGAAACTTGAGTCTAATCCTCTCCGAACTCAAATGATGCGGTTTTTGCCTCTTCTTTCTGCTCTCTACTCCTCACTGCTCACTGCCCGCTACTTACGCAGGCTATCCGCCTCAGGCGGAGCGGCTACACTGCTTATTGTCTACTGCCTACTGCCTACTGTCTACTGTCTTTCAGAAGAGGTCACGAAGATATGCCCCAGGTGCTTCAAGAGTTATCCTGCCGAGAACAACTTTTGTTCCGTGGATGGGGAGAGGCTTATTACGGCAACTGCAAGGCTTGTTTGCCCTAAATGTGGAAGGGTGGGAGAGCATGGAGAGAAATTCTGTCCACAGGATGGCGAAAAGCTAGTACAGGAAGGGGAGGCTAGCGGTGTTGCTGTCGAGCTGGAGAAAAAGAGGGTAGAGGCAATTAAACACTACGAGGAAGGAAACCGGCTGAGCGATCAGAAGGAGTACGACAAGGCCCTGGAAGAGTACCTGGAGGCGGAGAGGCTTTACCAGGAATTCCCTGAACTCCATTACAATATGGGCTGGTTGTACGGCAAACTGGGGATGGCGGAGGAGGCAATAAAGCATCTGAAGCAATACCTGGCCCTTAAACCCCAGGCAGGGGATACCAGTGACGTGCTAGTTTACATTAATGTCCTCCAGAAGGGTCTTGAGGCCTCTAAGACGAGGGCGATGTCTCTTCAGAAGAGGGACGAGGTCATGAAAGAGTCCCTGACAAAGAACAGAGAGAAATGGGACATGGTGCTGGTGGATGCGGGGGAGTTCATCATGGGGGCAGAGGGCCAGAGGGACGATTGTTTACCCAAGCATAAAATATACCTTCCCGCATTTTACGTTGACCGCTACGAGGTGACCAATGCCCAGTACTACGAGTTCCTGGAGTACATAAAGAAAACGGGCGACCACAGCAAATGCCACAGGGATGAACCTCCTGACAAGGATCACACCCCGAGGAACTGGGAGGATAGCTACTACGATAAACCGGACTTCCCGGTCACCAGGATAGACTGGTACGATGCCTATGCCTATGCGGCCTGGGCAGGGAAGCGCCTCCCTACGGAGGCTGAATGGGAGAAGGCGGCCAGGGGCCCCAACGGTAACAATTTTCCCTGGGGGAACGAATGGAATCCGGAGAATTGCAATGTGGGTGGTGAACAGCAGCCCGTGGGGAGCTATCCCCAGGGGGTTAGTCTTTACGGGTGTCATGACATGGCGGGTAGCGTGGCGGAATGGGTGGCCGATTGGTACCATCCCGAGTACTACCAGATGAGCCCAACAAATAACCCCCAGGGCCCGGAGAAGGGATTAAAGAGGGTCGTCAGGGGTGGTTCGCGCTTTGGCAGAGGGTTTCTGCTCCGCTCTACTACCCGTAAGTGTGAGGCCCCCAACGTCCACAACCAGGCCGTGGGCTTTCGTTGTGTAAAGAACCCCTCCTGAGGTCTTGGCATGGGAATAGTGTCAAAGATACTGGGTACCAAGGGGCCAATCCCTTTTGAAAAGGAGACCCCGCAACGACAGCGCTGGCACAGCGCCCAGGGCAAGTTCGTACGAGAGGTAGTCTTTGGTATGAATGACGGTATGGTAGAGACCCTGGGATTTGTGACCGGCGTCTTTGGGGCAGTGGCCTCCAGTAAGATTATAGTTATTACCGGTCTTGCCCAGATCCTGGCGGGTTCTATCTCCATGGGACTGGGGGCCTACCTTTCTCAAAAGTCTTTTGCTGAGTTCTATGCTAAGGAGGAGGAGACAGAGAAGGGTGAGATGAAGACGGCCCCGGAGGAGGAGCGGGAGGAGATAAGAGAGATATTCAGGAAAAGAGGGTTTCAGGGTGAGGAGTTGGAGATGGTTGTGAGGCGGATAACCTCAAATCCAGAGGTGTGGCTGGAGACCATGATGGAACAGGAACTGGGTCTCTCTAAAGAAGGCTATACTGTTCCCGTAAAGTCAGGGCTGGTTACGGGCCTCTCTTATTTTGCCGGGGCAATCCCACCCATAACCCCTTATTTCTTTTTCAGTGGTTTTAGGTCGTTTTTCTTATCTGTATTTTTTTCGCTGGTATTCCTGTTTATAGTGGGTGGCATTAAGGGCCACTGGATGGGGAGGCAGTGGTATTGGAAGGGCCTTGAGATGGTGGGCTTTGGGGGAGGGGCAGTAGTTGTTACCTATTCCATTGGGAAGGTTATCTCTCTGGTTTTTGGCCTTCAGGTCTGATTCCCTCGTGACTATTTAATTTCCATGTCCAGCCTGATTTTACGTGTAAACGGGGTATTACCTGCCTTCATGCAGGAGATGGGTCATTACCACGAGAGGGCAGAAGAATTGGCCCGGAAGGCCTGGCCAATGGCCAATACCTCCTGTTCCGTTTTCATTGAGGATAAGGGACACGTCCTTTTCCATTTGTTGGTGGACATAGGTTCTGGGGTTGTAGAAAGCCTTCTAAGGTATGAACGCGCAAAGAGATTTAAAATTCCTGACCACAGGCTGAGGCCTCCGGACTGCCTCTTGTTTACCCATTCCCACCCGGACCATTGCATAGAGCTCTACATTTTGGTAGAGGGGTTAAAGAGGAGGAGGCCCACTGCGCAGTACAAGGGCTGGAAACTGCCTGTAGTAGGGACGCCTAAGTGTCTGGACACAATTATAGAACGGTTCTCCTGGCTCAGGCCTCACCTGGAGACAAAGGTAGTAGATTTTGGTCAATCTCTTGAGATAGCTACGGAGGGGGTTAATTCTATTTCTTTGACTGCCATGGAGGTCTGCCACGCCGAGCACGCACCAGGGGCGGCAATATATCTGCTGGAGCACAAGGACAGGAAGATAGTGTTCGGCTGGGATTTTCTTTCGATTAGGGGAAGTGTTGATAGTGTTTTGGTAAGGGCTGATGTGGTCTTACTGGACGGAAACACCTGGAATCCCCACCCTGAAACGGGCCATATCTCTATACTGGAGGGGCTGGAACTGCTAAGGCGATGGCAACCAGGGCACGCCTTCTTTGTACACTACAGCGGTTATGAGGATCAGGAGGACGAGGCTAGAGGCTTACCAGGGCCGATGACCACAGATGAACTGGAGACGAGGATAGACAGGGTTACGTCTGGCTGGGGTTGGTCCCCTGGTCGGGTAAAGATGGCCCGGCCTGAGATGGAGGTTCACCTTAAGGAGGGTCAGAGTACAGAGATATTTTATCCAATATCTTTCCTGAAATAAATTCAGGACAAGGATACCTGTACTCTGCAAAGCTGAGGGTCTTCCTAGAAAACTACAATAAAGGTCACCCCAACCAACATTGTTACGCTTCCCAGCAACCTCTCCCTGATGTGGGTCTCCCCGAAGAAGACCCAACCATAAAGTACCCCGAAGAGGAGGCTAGTCCGCTTGATGGAAATCATGTAAGGCACCTCTACCAGTCTTATGGCATGGCAGTGGGCAAGGGTATTCACCACATTAAACAACCCTATAAGGCCAAACAGGGTTGGTCTGGAAATAAGTGAAGAGAAACCAGAATTCCACACGGCGACCGGAAGGAGTAAGGTGGTTAACATTACAGGGTACACGGCAGCAAAGAAAAGGGGGCTTGAATGCTGTATTGCCACCTTGCCCAGATTGGAAGTTACGCTATATATAAGGGCGACTACTATCATCATGAGGGAGCCTTCCTCCTTGAGTATTACCCTGAAAGGTGCCAGGAGTCCCTCTCTCGTGGCATGAACGTTCAGGAGATAGGCCCCGGTTGCTACCAGTACAACCCCTGCCAGGCCCAATTTGTCTGGTTGTTCTCCGAGCATCAAAAAACTGGTCACCAAAAGGAAGACCGGTGTAAGGGAAAGAAAGGGCAGGGTCAGGGACAGAGGGGAGACTTTAATGGCCCTCTGGTAGAGTATCAGTGCGGTTACCTCCAGTGGCAGGAGTAACAGGATTGTAAAGAAGAAGGTCCTGTCCAGTTCTGGGAATTCTACGAAGACCAGGAGAGGTGACAGGAAGACCGCACAGTAGCCGTGGTATACGCCTGCCACAGTGAGTACACCACTCTCCTTAAGTGCTTTCTTGCAGAGGGCATCAGTGTTAGCGTGGGCCAGGGCAGAGAGTAAAGAGAGGTAAAACCAGTTCATTTAACTATTAACTATAAAATTGTAGGGACAGGGCTTCAGTCCGCCTCAGGCGGATCCTAAATGGACAGACCTAAAGGTCTCTACAGTTTATTATTGTTTGCTAAGGCAGGAGGCCCAGGGGGTCTACGGGTTTATCCCTGTGGAAGACCTTAAAGTGGAGTTCTGGCCTCTCGGCCTTGCCGGTCTGCCCTGCCTCAGCTATTGGCTGACCCTGTTTTACCCAGCTGTCTTTATTCACGAGGATTCTGGAGTTGTAAGCATACCATGTATGGTACTCGCCATCATGCCTTAACACTACGACCTTGCCCCAGCCCTTTGGGTTTTCTACTATTGCTTCTACAACCCCACCTTTGGCGGCAACAACGGGCTGGCCTTGTTCAGCCTCTATGTCTATCCCTGTATTCTTGCTGCCCCTGTTCCATTCTCCAAAGCGGTGGAAGACCCTGCCCTGTACAGGCCATGCGAAGCCTTTAGATGATATGGACCTGGGCAGGACAAGCCTCGTCTGATGGACCCGTGGTATTATAAGCTCCTGCCCCACCTCCAGGTCCCTGGCGTCTTTTATTCCGTTGAGGTTCATGAGTCCCTGTGGGGTAACTCCGTACGTCTTGGATATCCTCCATACTGTCTCGCCTTGTTTTACCTTGTGGGTGAGACATCCTGAGGGTTTCTCCTTTGGAAGGGAGGGAGGAAGGGCCTTTTTAACCTCAGGGATACCCGCGAACTCCTTCTCCGGTGGAGCTGCACAACCAGCGATGAGTAGCAAGACGACGAGGGGTGGAAGTGAATATCTCAGAATGGTCATCTAGTCCTGGTTCCTTTACTGTGAGCGATGGAGCGGGCGATGGGATTCGAACCCACGACGCCTAGCTTGGGAAGCTAGTATTCTACCACTGAATTACGCCCGCTTTTATGCGCCAGTCCGCCTCAGGTGGAATTGTCACTCTGGCTGGCGGATGTCGACCACCCCTTCTGCATATATTAGCCTCTCCTCCATTAAAGTCAATACCCATCTCCCAGGTGTGAAGTATATAGAGATGGGCGGTAAGAGGGGACTCCACCTTACATATCTTGACTAAATACGTGTAAATAACAGAGAATGTACACAGGAACATTAATTTTAAAACTCACCCAGGGAGAGTTCCTTGAAAAAGCTTTATGGGTAGATATAATAGGGCCACTAATGGTCAACAAAGGAACTCCCCAACCTTGCCATTTGAGGTAGAACAACCAAACGTTATGAAGTGGTCACAGACCCTGATTCCTACTCTTAGGGAGGACCCCTCCGAAGCTGAGATACCCAGCCACAGGCTTATGATAAGGGCGGGACTTATCCGGAAGTTATTATCCGGGGCATACTCGTATCTGCCCATGGGTACCAGGGTGCTGAATAAGGTTATCTCTATCGTGCGAGAAGAGATGGATGCCGCTGGTGCCATAGAGGTGTATCTACCTGCCCTGCAACCAATAGAACTCCTGCAGCAAAGCGGTAGGATAGAGGCCTTTGGGGACGATCTCATGCGGTTAAAGGACCGGCATGGGCGGTTGCTGGCCCTTGGTCCTACGCATGAGGAGGTCATCACCCACCTTGTGGAAAATGAAATAAGCTCTTACAGGCAGCTCCCCTTAACGCTTTATCAGGTACAGAGCAAGTTCAGGGATGAACCCAGGCCCCGTTTCGGCGTCCTGAGGAGTAAAGAATTCCTTATGAAGGATGCCTATAGCTTTGACGTTGACGAAGAAGGGCTGGCCAGGAGTTACGAGAAGATGTACCAGGCCTACTGCAGGATATTTGATCGCTGTGGGCTAAAGTATATCGCTGTGGAGGCAGACCCAGGGGTGATGGGGGGGGACATCTCCCATGAGTTTATGGTGCCTTCTGATATAGGGGAGGATTTCCTAGTAAGGTGCAAAGGCTGCACCTACAGTGTAAACAGGGAGAAGGCTGAACCTGCGCCGCTCCCTCCTGTGGAGGGCGTGGATGGCCTGAAGGATCTGAAGGAGGTGCTCACCCCAAGAATGACCACGATTGCCCAGGTCAGCCATTTCCTGGGCATAGAGCCGTCTCGTTTGGTAAAGACACTTGTCTACAAAACTGCTGGGGAGACTGTAGCCGTCCTGGTAAGGGGAGACCATGAGGTGAACGAAATCAAGCTGGCAAGATTCCTTGGCCAGGAGGCGAGCCTAGCTGATGAGGAGACCATCCGTACCCTGACCGGGGCGCCCATGGGGTTCACAGGACCTGTGGGGCTATCTGTGAAGATTATCGCTGACCAGGCCGTATCAGTATTAAGGAATTTTGTAACAGGGGCAAACAGACAGGACACCCACCTCCTCAACGTCAATTCTGGCAGAGACTTCCAGATATATAAGGTGGGCAACATCAGATATGTTACAGAGGGGGACCACTGCCCAAAGTGTGGGAAAGAGCTTGAGATATCTCACGGGATTGAGGTGGGACATGTTTTTAAACTTGGTACCAAATACAGTCAGACCCTCGGGGCCAAGTTCCTTGACCCTCAAGGTAAAGAGAGGCCAATTGTCATGGGCTGTTACGGCATCGGTATAAATCGTATCATTGCCGCCCTAATAGAGTGTTCACACGATGAAGGAGGGATTATATGGCCCCCCAGCATAGCCCCCTATGAGGTACTCGTCCTTCCTCTGAACATGAAGGACGCCACCACTTTAAATGCCTCTGAATCTCTCTATAATCAACTGGAAGAGGAGGGCATAGATACCTTGCTGGACGATAGGGACCTTAGACCGGGGGTAAAGTTTAAGGACGCCGACCTTTTAGGTATACCTTTTCGCATCGTCCTGGGAAAGAGGTTTACAGAAGGAGGGCAGTTAGAACTGCAGGAGAGGAAGGGGGGTGAACCCGTTTTTTTGACCGCAGAGGCTATTCTTCCTGAGATTAAGAAGCGGCTCGCTGCAGCTAATTTGCCTAAAGTGGCACGGTCAAGCTAGGTTCTCCATTGGGTAAAGTCCGTCCAGTTACTCAAGTTAATCTCATTATAGGAATGCTTTCTAGTGTAGCTATCCTGTTTGAAAGGGCTGAGACCGTACTGGAAGAAAAATTTGGCCCAATAGAGTTAAAAAGCCGAGTCCTTCCTTTCAATTACACCGACTATTATGAAAAGGAAATGGGGAAAGACATAAAGAGACGGTTCCTTAGTTTTCATAAACTCATAGACCCAGGGGCACTGGCAGATATAAAGCTCTTTACCAATGCGTTAGAAGAGCAGCTTCAGGAAGAATCAGCCTCAGGCGGAAAGGGTAGTGAGGTCAGACTCAGACGCCCTATTAACATCGACCCCGGATACATCGCCGGCAGTAAGCTGGTCCTGGCCAGTACTAAGGACTACTATCACAGGGTATACCTGGAGAGGGGGATATATGCAGAGGTTACCTTGAAGTTCACAAAGGGGGCGTTTGAACCATTGCCCTGGACATACCCCGACTATCGTAGCAAGGAATATATAGATTTCTTTACGGAGATAAGAAGCCTTTACATGGAGAAACTCAGAAACCGGCAACATCCGGAGGAAGACCATAATGCAGAGGACATTGGCAATCCTTAAGCCCGATGCCATCCAGCGAAGGCTTATTGGTAAGATTATTACCAGGTTTGAAGAAAAGGGCCTCCAGATAGTAGGTCTCAAGTTAATGCGAATGACCGAAGAACTGGCCAGGCGTAACTATGTACAGCATGAAGGCAGGGACTTTTACGAACCCCTCATAAGATATGTGACTTCCAGTCCCGTAATAGTCATGATACTGATGGGGAAGGAAGTTATAGAGACTGCCAGAAAGATGGCAGGCTTTACCTTTGGCACGAAGGCTGAGCCAGGGACCATCAGGGGTGATTATGCCGTCTCTAACCGTTTCAACCTCATCCACGTCTCCGACTCCCAGGAGGCGGCAGATAGGGAGATATCCCTGTTCTTTAAAAAGGGGGAAATACTGGAGTATGAGAGCGTGGATATGCCCTGGGTCTATGACCTTTCTAAGGGTATAGTATAGACGATGCAAGAAATACCCTCTTATAGCAAGCACAATATTGCACCTCACTGTCCAGCGTGTAATTGCTTTCCCTTTATTACACCTGTACTTACAACTTCTAGGCTTTTGGCTTAAAAATTGCTAATATAATAGATTTTGGGTTGATGTACTATGAAGGATGTAAAGAAATTCATACCACTGGCGTGCTCACTGGCCAACCTTGGGTGTGGCTTCGGGGTAGCCATGTGTGTTGTCCATGGGAGGTATGATATTGCCCCATGGCTAATCATAGTGGCAATGCTCTTTGATGCCTACGATGGGAGACTCGCCCGCTACTTTAATGCCACCAGTCGGTTGGGCTGTGAATTAGACTCCCTCTGCGACGTCACCACCTTTGGTATCGCCCCTGCCTTGCTTATAGGTGGCCTGCTCCATCGCAATTTCCCTGTTTTAGGTTGGTTCCTCGGCTTCACGTTTGTCTCCGCTGCCGTATACCGCCTGGCCAGGTTCAATGCTATGGCATTAGAAGGAGTAGACTCTAAACGATATTTTACTGGGTTACCTACTACCGGGGCGGGTGGGATGGTTGCAGCCCTCGTCATACTCCATGAGTACCTTACCACTCACTCAGACAATAGAGTAATACTTGAGATACTTCCTGCGGTCTCTATCGTACTTTCTACCTTGATGGTTACCAGGATTAAGTTCCCCAACTCCATGGTAGCAGTTGCAGATAAGCTAGATTCACCGATTTACACCCTCTTGGTGGTTATTGGTGTAGTAGTTTTTGCCTTAATACCGTATATTTTGCCCACCCTGCTATTTGCCGGCTATATCATCGTGGCTTTTCTCGGGGTTCTAAAAGAAAAGCTCGCCCTCCGGGCCCATAAGCTTTAAGTCGGGTACTTTTAATGCTCGTTGCCCTCAGCGACCTTCATCTGCAGGATGTAGAGTCTCAACAGGATACTAATATTCGATCCAAACAGAACGTCCGCCACAAGGCCTTCGTAGACTTCCTCCAGTGGATATCAGAGGAGTACCTGGACAAATGTAATTTAGAGGCAGAAACGCAGAAAGAAATAAAAATAGTCCTTAATGGTGACATAATTGACTTCCTCCGGACGGAACGCTGGTTCAATAGACCAATACGTCCTTATGATGACTACCACGCCCAGCCTATTCACTGGGAAGACCCCACTCAGTTCCCCACACTGGATTCACAAGTGGATAATGTCCTCCTGGAGATTTTTAATGTAGTTGCCGGGATACAGTACGGGGTGAATTACAGTGATGCCACACCTAACGTGGAAACCATCAAGGCCCTTGCCGTCCTCAGAAGATTCAAGAGAGCGGTAGAGGGACTAGATGGTGCTAAACCCTGTGAAGAACACAAGGACATTAATGATATTTTTGAGAATAAGAACAAACTAAAAACCTGGGTGGAAAGATTGAACGGACACGGGGTAAAGATTCAGTACATCTTCATCCCGGGTAACCACGACCGTCTTGTAAATGTCTCCAGCAGGCTTAACGCCGCCTTCAGGGACTTCTTCCTTATAGAAAACTCACAAGGAAACTACTCTGCAGAAAGGTTTCCATGGGAACTCCACATGCCGGATTACGGGGTCTTCCTGAGGCATGGCCACGTCTACGACGCGCTTAACGGAGAAGAAAATATTGTCATGCGGCGAAGAGACGCTGGAAAGGTGGGACCTATCCGATGGTCAAATGGCTATGAAGATAGTAAACTCTACTACAATACCCCCCTCGGCGACCTGATAACTATATAGACTTTCTAACTTACATGCCTTTCTACTTTATACGTGATATTAGACCAACGTACCCCGACCCTAACGACCCCAATCTCTTGAAAACCTGCATAAGATTAAGGGAGCTAGACGATGTAAGACCCTGGTACGCCGTCCTCCCCTGGCTATATGACCTCGCAGAAGGTAATGAGGAATTTTGGGAAAAGATAGAGCAAGCAGTGGATAGTGCCCTCAGGAATGCTTTTCCTAAGAGGAGTAGTACAGATATTGTCCAGGAGAATCTAAATCTTGCCAGCGATGTCTTGGCTTTTCCTAAGAGGCGTAATACAGATACTGTCCAGGGAGAATTCTTTTGGAGGTGGAAATCCGCCCACAACCGTCCCCTCCTTGACGTATCAGATTACTTCAGTTGGGGTATGCCTTTGGCCGGAAAACTACTCAAATTGCCCAGCAACTTTTTTGAAAAAATATATTCCTACCTGGAAAAACTAGGGATGGGTGGAGAAGAAAATACAGTGCCAGGGATAATTAAGAAATACATTAACATCGGCCACCCATTCGGAGACCTTCAGCTCAAGAGGTACAAACATCCCTTCATGAGGTCTACTGATGAAGACTACTACGTTGCAGGCCACATCCACTCCTCCTCCACCCATTTTCTTGAGGAGAAAAAAGTTTACCACTGTACCGGCACCTGGCGTACCGTACACTTTAAGTCTCTCTATAAAAAAGAATTTAAGACGATGAAGAGCATGAACTTTATCTATTTCTTCCGCCCGGGTGAAAAACGCGAAAGGAAGGAAAGAGGTGGCAGGGTCTACATCTGGAGAGGACTCCTGGAGGAGGAGTAAAACCCTGCGACACAACCCCCAACCGCTTTAAGAAACAGAGACTGCGGCAAACATAGACTCCATAATCTTTTGATGCTGGGCAATCAACTGGTGGGTGTTCTTTTCCACCTCGTCTACAGATATAGATAATCTGGCTACGCCACTCTCCATGGCGGCCTGGGCCACCGCACCTGCAACCTTTGGCCCCACCTCCGGCTCTGTGGCACGGGGGACAATAAAGTTTTCATCCAATCCCTTCTTCTCAGCCAGTTGGGCCAGGGTATGGGCCGCCGAGAGCATCATCTGGACGTTTATCTTCCTGGCCCTAACGTCCAGCGCCCCCCTGAACACCCCTGGGAAGCCAAGGACGTTGTTAATCTGATTGGGATAATCGCTCCTTCCCGTGGCCACAACCCTTGCCCCACCTGCCTTTGCCTCTTCCGGCATAATCTCAGGGACCGGATTGGCCAGACTGAAGACAATGGCATCCTTGGCCATACGCCTGATGGAATCCCTTTTTATCCATGGCCCGGGACTCGTGGCAGTTATGAAGACGTCTGCCCCTTCCAGGGCCTCGTTCAGGCCCCCCTTTTTCCTCTCCGGGTTTGTCTGTCTTGCCACCTCCTCTGTCCAGCGATCCATGCCCTCCTTACGCCCCTCGTAAACGATGCCCCCGGTGTTAAAGGCCAGTATGTTTTCCCCCCTTACCCCACCCATCATAAGGAAACGCAGGATTGCCATGCCCCCTGCGCCCGTGCCACCCACGGCCACCCTCACCTCATCGGTCTTCTTTCCCACCACCTTTAAGGCATTGATGAGGCCTGCCAGCACCACTAGCCCCGTGCCATGGTGGTCATCATGCCAGTAAGGAATTTCAAGGGACTGCTGTAGTCTGTCCGTAATCTGAAAGCACTTGGGCTTTTCTACGTCCTCCAGATTGATTCCACCAAAAGAGGGCTCCAGGGCCTCCACCATTTCAGCAATCCGCTCCGGGTCTTTGGTCTTCAGGCATAAGGCTACTGAATCCACCCCACCAAAGAGTTTGAAGAGCAGGGCCTTCCCTTCCATCACTGGCATGGCGGCCTCGGGACCGATATCCCCCAGCCCTAGAACCCTGGTACCGTCGCTCACCACTGCCACCGTATTTCCTCTATTGGTATACTCAAATACGGAATCCTTATCCTTGCGCACCTGACCTGAGACTGCAGCCACCCCGGGCGTGTAATATATGGCAAGGTCTCCGTACTCCCGAAAAGGTACCTTACTCACCACCTGTATCTTCCCTTTATAGCGCCTGTGGAGATCCAGTGCCTTTCTGTAGAGTTCTTCCGTTGTCATGCGGTTCTCCTTTTTATTTTCCTCCCATCGCAAGAAATAACACCTTTTCCGGGGTAGCTTCGTCCCTGCCTAACTCCCCCATTATCCTGCCGCCGTGCATTACCAACATCCTGTCGCAGTGGTCTATGACCTCCTGGAGTTCAGAGGATATGAGGATGACGCCAGCGCCCTTATCGGCCAGGTCCCTTATGAGGCCGTGTACCTCTGACTTGGCGCCCACGTCAATGCCCCTGGTAGGCTCATCAAATATAAAGACCCTTGCCCCTTTGAGAAGCCACCTGGCCAATACTACTTTTTGCTGATTGCCACCACTCAGGTTCCTCACCCTCTGCTCAAGGCTTGGGGTCTTAACATGCAGGTCTTCCACCAATTTGTTAGTTGCCCTGTTTTCTTTCCTGCCGTTGACAAAGCCAAGTCGGGAGAATCTGGGGAGGCTGGCCAGGCTAATGTTTTCTCTTACCGCCATTGCCAATACCAGGCCCAGTTTCTTTCTGTCCTCAGGGGCCAGCACCACCCCTGCCCTGATGGCCTCCGCAGGGGATGAAAGACGTACTGATTGCCCCATGATGAATATCTTACCTTTATCTATTGGATCCAGCCCGTAGAGGGCCCTTGCCAGTTCCGTCTTTCCCGCACCCACTAGGCCGGCAATCCCTAAAATTTCCCCCCTTCTGACAACTAGGCTGATATCTTCCAGGACGCCCCTCCTGGTCAGCCCTTCCACCCTTAGTACTTCCTTTGCCTTGGGCGCTGGGACCGCTCCAACAGCCCTCGCCGCCTCAATGGCCTTCCCCAGCATCATCTCTATGAGGCTTTCTTTGGTAACTTCTTGAAGCCTACGGATTCCTACCAGACGCCCATCCCTCAGGACAGTAACCCTGTCGGCAATCTCAAATATTTCTTCCAGACGGTGGGAGATGTAGATAATTCCCTTGCCTTCGGTCTTTAGTAGACGAATTATAGAGAAGAGCCTCTCGGTCTCTTTCATGCTCAGGGTGGCAGTAGGCTCGTCCATGGCGATTATCCTTGCCTCTGTGGCAAGGGCCTTGGCAATCTCTACCAACTGTTGTTGGGCAACCCCCAGGGTAGCCACCCGCTCCCCCGGGCTAAAAGTGGCACCCAGCCTTTCAAGAAGCCTAGTGGTCTCGGCGTACATCTTCCGGTAATTTACAAACCCCATCCGGTTACGAGGCTCTCTTCCCAAAAATATGTTTTCCGCCACGGCAAGGTAAGGGATGAGGTTGAACTCCTGATAAATGACACTAATGCCAAGTTCCATAGCCTTGTGAGGGGAAGTGATGTCAAGTCTTTCGCCGTCAATAAATATAGCCCCTGCATCCATGCGGGTGGCCCCCGAAAGGACGCCGATGAGGGTAGACTTACCTGCACCGTTGACCCCCAGCAATGCATGAACCTCCCCAAAGGCCACCTCAAAATCCACACCATCTAATGCACAGACCCCAGGATATTCCTTCCTGATGCCTTGCATGAGGAGTTTGTTAGTTAGAGACATATGTGCATAATCCACCTTTGTGGGAGGGAGGTTGAGGGGGGTTTACCTCTACTGTCCGACCCTGCCCAAAGATTCCTTGTCCACTATCCCGGTGTCTATTGGCACCTCTAGTGGTACCGTGTGGCCTTCAAGGAAGCTGACCACTGTCTCAATGGTTACCTTTCCTATGGTCTCTGGATACTGTATAACGTCTGCCTTTAACGGACCGCCTTTTCTTATGGCCTGTTTGGCCTCGGGCGTAGCGTCGTATCCGACGATGAAGACGTCTTGCCTTCCAGCTGACTCCAGGGCCGCCATCGCCCCCAGGGCAGTATTATCATTTATGGCAAAGATACCCCTTAGCCTGGGGTGTGCAAGGAGCATGTTCTGGGTTATAACCATGGCCTTGTCCCTGTCGCCCCCGGCCGAGGGTTCATCCACTATTTTCATTTCTGGACACCTGGCAATAGCCTCCTTGAAGCCTGCTACGCGTTCCTGTACGCTGGTAACCTCCGGGTGGTCTATTATGATTACCTCTCCTTCACCTCCAAGTAGCCTGGCCAGATATTCTCCAGCCAAACGCCCTCCCTGATGGTTATCCGAGGCAATGTGACAGATTACCTTGGCCTCCTGGGCCCTTATGTCGGCGGTGAAGACCGGGACACCTGCCTTATTAGCCTTCTCTATGGCAGACCCTATGCCGGTAGAATCCACGGGGCATATTACCAGGGCATCTACCCCCTGCACCACGAAATTTTCTACCTGGGTGGTCTGGAGATTCAGGTCCTTTTCTGCCGATTGTATCCTGAGTTTTATTCCTCTCCCTTTGGCCGCTTCCTGCATCCCCCTTTCCAGTTCCTGGTAGAAGACGTCGCGGGTCAGGAGGGTAACGCCTATAATGTATTCTTTTTTATTTGCCCCTAAGGAGACAACGACCCCCAAGGTTAATATGAAGGACAATAAAAAATTCCTTATCATTTACTTGCCTCCCTTAACTCGTCGTGCCTGAGATAGATTTGTTAGACGCACACCCAGGTAATTGTAAGGTCTCAACAGCTTACCACTTTTCTAGAAGAGTGCAAGGTCTGGGCAGAGCTTCTATCCGAATCTCAGGGCTGCATTGTTGACAGGGACTGTAGGGGGTGATAATATTCCCGAAAATGCTTAATGAGTTAATAAGTAGTAAACCATTTAAAATATTATACCTTACCTACAGTTGGGTGGTAGTTTGCTCAGTATGGTTTATCGGCTATCTCCTTGCGATGCTGGTATCCATCGGGAGCCACAGGAGGGATGAGATTTATAACTCCTTCTGTCGGGCCAGTGCCTGGGTTACTGTAAAGGGGATAGGAGTGAAGGTGCGAGTAGAGGGCAGGGAGAACGTCCCAAGGGGAGAGCCACTCATCTTTATTTGCAACCACCAGAGCCACTTTGATATAAAATTGATCTTTGCCTTCATCCCCCAGAATTTTTGTTTCGTATCCAAGGAAGAAATAACCCGGATTCCTATAGTAGGTGGTTACATGAGGATCGCCGGCCACATCGGCATGCCAAGGGAGGAAGATAGAAGGGCCTACGCCGTCTTGCTGGAGATTGTAAAGAGGGCAAAAGAGGGTAAGTCTCTACTCATTTTCCCTGAGGGCACAAGGAGCCCTGATGGAAGGTTGGGGCCTTTCAAGAGAGGAGTTGCTAACATAATCTTGAAGGCCGGTAGGAGGGTCGTCCCTATGTGCGTCATTGGTAGCCGGGAGTTCCTGCCCAAGGGGAGCTGGCTTTGCCGCCCTGAGCACAGGGAGATGACCATACGTTTTGGCAAACCCATTAGTTTCCCCTGTATGGAGAAGGTGACAAAAGAGGAGTCTCTGGCAGTGCTAGAAGGACTGAGACAGGAGGTGAAAAGACTCTTGGGAGAGGTGGAAACACCAGAGGGTGACAGTACAACACCCACCCCAGCGGTTTCCACCTTTAACGGATAGGCCTGGAATATGGTCAAAGGAAAGGCGTCATCCTAATTGGTGAAATAACTGTCAGGGGACACAGACATGGAGCCCGAAAAGGAGTTTAAGGCACCTCCAGGTATTGCCTGGTGGGAAGACATTTTTAATTCGGGCAGGGATGTAGTCCTCAGGCCACAGGCATTCTTCCAGGCCATGTCCACCGCAGGTGGCCCTGATGAAGGCACGACCGCCACTACGGGGGGCTACTTAAGACCCTTGCTCTTTGCCTCCGTCATTTTTTTGATAGTAATGGCATACAATGTCCTCTTGATGGTCACAGGACTGCCATTCCCCAACGGTCAGGAGATAAAGGAAAAAGCCGTTGACGATATCCTCTTTAAGGTACCTATTCTTTATGCCCTCTGGATGATCGGCCTTTTAGTAGGGTCAGCCGTCCTCCATCTATCCTTTAGAGTGCTTAAAGGAAGGGCGTCCTTTCAGGGTACTTTTCGTGTTTTTGCCTATAGCACTGTAGCAAACTTCCTCAGTCTTGTCCCCGTGATTGGACAGTATCTCTCCACTGTGTATGCCCTGGTATTGATAATGTTTGGTGGACGGTACGTTCATGGGCTCTCAAGCCTTCGGGCTATAGCCGCTCCCCTTTTGCCCGCTCTGTTGGCTTGGGCCATCCTCATCGGGTTCGTCTATGTAGGCGTCTTGCCCCTGGAAAAACTTAAGGAGGGGTTAAGACATTAGACCTGTCTGCTCCTTAGCAGATACTCAAAGGCACTCATTACTGCAATTGCCCCCTGGCCGCTGGCTATTACTATTTGTTTGTCTTTTACGTTAGTTACGTCTCCAGCTGCAAAGAGTCCTGGGACACCAGTCCAGGTGTCACAATCCACTATTATCTCCCCACGTTCGTTCATTTTTACCAGGTCACTTGCAAAGGCGCTATTAGGCAATAACCCTATTTCTATAAAAACGCCATCCACCGTCAGGCTCTTGTATTCGTCTCCCCTTGGAAAGGTCTTTATGGTAATACCCTTTACCATCTCTTCACCGGCAATAGCCTCAACCACGTAACCTATTATTTTTTCAATGTTTTTTGCGGCCTTAACGTTTTCTATCAGGGGTGCCTCGTCAGCCCTCCACTCGCGGCGTGAGACAAGATAGACCGTGTCAGCAATCCTTGAGAGTTCAAAGGCAGCCGAGAGGGCTGAATTCCCTCCGCCCACCACTGCCACAGTGGCGCCGGCAAAGAGGGGGGCATCACAGGTAGCACAATAACTAACCCCCTTCCCCCTGTACTTATCTTCCCCCGTTACCCCTAACTGCCTGGGCCTGGCCCCCGTGGCTATTATGCATGCCCTGGCTGTGTACTCCTTCCCAGAGGAGGTCTGTACCACGAAGAGGCCGTTCTTTCTTGAAAGCCTGACAATTTTTTCTCCCAGGTGTTGCTCTATGTCAAACTGACCCATCTGGGCCTTGAACTTTTCAACGAGTTCCGGTCCCGTTATGTACTGGAAACCGGGGTAATTCTCTATGCCAAAGGTAGTGCCCACCTGGCCACCCACGTCCTCGCTGACCATGACGATGTCTATCCTTTTCCTGGCGGCGTAGATGGCTGAAGTCATCCCGGCAGGGCCACACCCGAGTATCATCAATTCATGGATTGGTTCCATTCCTTAAATGCTAATCTGTTACATATTAATCCTTTTGCCATTCCAGAAGCTTGTCAATCTTTCCCTGATCAAATCCTATCATTACCTCATCCCCGGCCGCAATGACAGGGACACTCCGCCCCCCGCTTATACGAATCATTTCTTTCAAGGCCTCTTTATCCTGCGCTACGTTGTACTCTGTATATTTAACACCTTTCTTCTTAAAGTACTCTTTGGCCTTGAGGCAATAAGGACAGGTAGGGGTGGTGTAAATCTTGACGTCTACCATAGGCGTGCTCCTTCCAATCGGAATTATAAGACCCTTTAAAACGAATATTATTAAATTCGGCAAAAAACTTCAAGCATAAGTGTGTTGAGTAAGTTTTCATTTGAGTATGTTTGGCTAGCTGAAAACCTTCCGTTCGGGCCCAATAGCTTTACAAATATAAAACCATGTTTTTCCCTACATAAGAATAAAACAAGGGCCAAAACTATAACCATATTTCTGGAGAAATACCTTGCTTGACAGGGTATTTTTTTGTGATATATTTGATTTTGACGCGGGGTAGAGCAGTCTGGTAGCTCGTCGGGCTCATAACCCGGAGGTCGTGGGTTCAAATCCCACCCCCGCTACCATTTATTTCTTAACGAGGAACTTGAAGGCACAAATCTGAGCCAAAAAAGTTTAAAAAGAAGCAGGGCTTGGCTTTGTGCTTTTTTTATCACGTGTGTTCAGGAAAGAAAGGATTCAAAAATGGCAAGGGGAAAAGTGAAGTGGTTCAGTGACAAGAAGGGATATGGGTTCATCACTGCAGAAGATGGCAAGGATGTATTCGTTCATCATACCGGCATCCTGGGAGAGGGGCGTAAGACTCTCAGGGAAGGCGATGAAGTAGAGTTCGAGATTAAACAAGGCCCGAAAGGGGAGCAAGCCGTAAACGTGGCAGTCAAGGGTTAATAATTTACCCAAAACTATTGTCTCTGACGAATTTTTTGTCAGGAACTTACTGCTCCTGAATCAAGTTCAGGACTGCAGCAATGGACGTAGTAAATATCTTCCAGCACCGGGGCAAATATTTTGAGATACTCCAGGAGACCCAGCGCTCTCAGACAGGGATAATGACTCTTGGGGTTGGGCAGGATACTGGTGGAGGAGATGTTCATCCAGGAGACCAGATAATTTACATAGTGGAGGGGAGAGCCCTGTTGAGGTTGGGCAAAGAGGAAGCGCTTGCTGAAGCAGGTACTCTTGTCACAATCCCTGCTGGTACTCACCATTACGTCCGCAACGAAGGTGATATCTCCCTGTTCATCCTTACAGTATACGCACCTCCAGTTTATTGATACAAGACCTGCAAATGTAAATCCGACTACAGTTTCTTCAGTATTTCCAGTATTTCTTGAGGGTCGGGGCGTACCATAAGATTAGTGGAGGCCCGAATCCAGCGGACGATGCCTTCCTTATCCACAATCAAGGTGGCTGGCCGGGAGACATCCTCCCCTGTGTATCCACCCTTGGGGTGCAAGAGCCCATACTTGGCGATGACTTCTCTATTAGAATCCGAGAGCAGGCTTATGTTTAGTCCCGTCTTCTGCTTATAGGCCGCCAGGGCCTTAGTACTATCTCCACTGACGGTAATGACCCTAGCCCCCAATTTTTCTATCTCGGCAAGTCTTGCTCCAAGACCTTGGAGCTCTGCGCTGCAGGCAGGTCACCAAACACCCCTGTAAAATACGATAACGGCCGCTTTCCTGCCCTTAAGACTGGAGAGCGTGAACAAATTGCCCTGGTGGTCTGGAAGGGTAAAATCCAGCGCAGGCTGGCCCAGGGCTACCTTGACCTCTGCCCTGGGCAGACTGGCGTAAATGAAGCGTACATAGACAAACCCAGAGGATATTAACAGGGTAAGAACCAGCGGCGCAAGCGTCCAGGCCGACCTTTCCTGCCTTACGTTATATGCGGCCCATGCCACTGCTACAGACAGGATTAATAAGCTGGGCAGGGCAGTGTTCCTGGCCCAGGGTACGCCTAAAAACAGGAAGAAACTCCCCGCCCCAAGAAGGGCAAGTAGCACCGAACTAATCTGTAAAAGCCTTAATCTCATCTGTTAGATTTTAGTTTTAAAAGGAAGCGTGTCGGAGTTCCTCTTCAAGTCTGTCCATAGAGGATTTAACTTCTTCAAACTCCTTAGCCTTTTCTGCCATTTCTTCCACCATTTTGGAACGTTCTTCCTCAAACGCACTTTGGAGGCTACGGAGGGCCTCTTCTTCGGGGACCCTTATTTCGTATTCCAACAGAGGACGCTGGCTCAATTTTGCTTCCTTGGATAGCATATCAGCGGTCATGTGCTGTTGCTCTGGTGGTTTGGCCGTGGTACCTTGTAACTTTTCTTGCCAGGTTAAGGTATTCTCTACTTTTTGGTCTAACTGTTTGGCCTCGAAGTCAAGTCTTTCGCTGCTCCGTTTATCAAACTCGCTAAGCCTTCCTCCTGCCTTTATTGCTTGGTTTCGTATCTCTGCGTACTGCAGGTTTATCTCTCTAAGTCTGGCCTCCTCTTTACTAAGATTTTCCCACCATTCCCTTGGTATAGGTTTTACTTCTCCGTTGATTTCTTTGGCCTTCTCAGGGGCAACGGCCTTGTAATAAAGCGACTTGGCGAGGGTGAGGTTCCCCGCCTTCTTGTAGATGTCACCGAGCAACTCCCATGCCTCTGTGTTTTTGGGATTTTGTTTCAGGACTTCTTTTAACGTACTTATGGCCAGGCCGTTCAGCCCCTCCTCGTGGTATTGAATAGCGGTTTTTATAAGTTTGACTTCCTGGAGGTCCCACTGTGAAATGCCTTTCTTTTTTGATTTTTCCAGAAATTCCCTGGCAATAGCGTTGTTTTTATCAACGAGCAATACCCAACGGAGTTCCTCCACTGCAAGGTCATGTTCCCCAAGGTAGTGATGGGCGATTCCCATGAGGAAGTGGGCCTCCTTATTTGTCTTATCTTTTTCTAGGATACTGCTGCACACCTTTGCTACCTGTTTATAACGCTTTGCCTTAAGCCCCTCTCTTGCCATCTCCAGGAGGAGGTCTGTATCGGTGTGGATATAGTAGGGAGTGTTCTGGATGCCCGGTTCAGAGGATTCCTGGGAATGGATAGAGAGGCTTGGTAAAGAGGAAAGAATAAAAACTACAAAAAAGAGGTATATTTGAACCTTGTTCACCCCTTTTCTCCCGCAAAATAGGTTTTTAAACCTATTTCTGTCTCATCTTCCTCTGACGGCGTTTTAGGATATATTTTTTTCTGTTGAGCCTGTGTTTCTGCTTTCCTTCGTAACCAGCGGCCATAAAGTCCTCCAGTGAGTGATATCTATCTATTCGCAAGAGTACCACAAATGAAAAGGAAGTGCAAGTCCGGCTTGGGAAGATTCAAGGTTCAGGAGCAAAGGCCCTCTGGCGTAAATCTTCTGCATCCTTCAGCAGTTCTGCCCTGATTTCCTTGGGCGGCCTGTACTCCACAGGCTCAAGCTGGAAGTTAAAGGTCTTTTCGTCCTTAAGTGTTACGGGGACCATTAGTTCGGAAAAGACATCTGCTGGAAAAAACTGATATAGTGGGGGTCTAAGATTGGCCATCACGGTAAGTCTCTTGTGGGTGAGCCGTCCCTCTTTGTCTCTTTTCTCAATGGTAAGCTTCCGGACGCCGTAGTCATTAAAAGGTATCTTTACAGGACTCTCTCCTATAAGCTCGTCGTCCAAAAATACTCTGGCGCCAGGGGGGTCTGTGTTTATCACCATGGATCTGGTGACGCAGCCAGTGGTAGAGAGCGTGAGGATAAAGAGTAAGATGCTACAAAAAGACCACATGGGCTTCTAGGCTCTCCAGGTCTAGAATTGCGGCGGAAGGCCTGCCGAACAACCAACCCCCGCACTCTCCGGGGTTTATGTAAAGGGGTTTACCCTCTTTTATCTCAAATTCGTGGGTATGGCCATAGATAATCACGTCGGCCTGTCTTGTTAATTTCTCTCTGACTTTCTCCTTATAGTGAGTCAGGAGGATGTTTCTTCCGTCTAACTCGAAGAGATAGGGGGGTTCGTGGACTTCCTTACAAAGCTCTCTGAGGCCCGCTCTTTCACCGTCATTGTTGCCAAAGACCCCTACCATCCTTATGCCTGGTTTTAGCAATTCCTTCATGGCAAAGGGAGCCACAAAGTCCCCAGCGTGGAGGATGCACCCCACCCCTTCCTTTGAAAACCTGTCCAGGGCCCGTTTGATAGTATGTAGGTTATCGTGTGAATCGGCCAGGATGCCTACCTTCATGTCTCTCTAGAAGTGAATAATGGCCTTGTTTTTTACTGCTTCTTATTCCTTCTGAGGCATGTGCCCCTCTGATAAGACTGGCGGAGAGGCCGGGATTCGAACCCGGGGAAGGAGATAAACCTCCTTCAATGGGTTAGCAACCCACCGCTTTCAGCCACTCAGCCACCTCTCCACCTCGGGCTTGTAATCTATATTCCAAATCGCCCAAAAGGATTATATCCTTTGTAATTATGAGGGTCAATGAGTAGTTTAGAGACTAGGGGCTAGGGGTTAGAACTCAAAATGCAAACTACTGAATTCGTATCTTTTTTTCTCATTAACTCCTAATCCCTGTCCCCTAGTCCTTTACCTAATCTCTTCAAAAGAAAAATAATCCGGGCAGAATCCTCCAGGGCAGAGGTGTAACAGAGGGCCTCTTCCAGCGTTTCCCCCACAGCAAAACTACCGTGTCCCTTAATCATCACTATCCTGTACTCTTTTAGTAGTTCAGCGGCCTTGATACCTACCTCCTTAGAGCCTACCACCTCCATAGTTTCTATAACCGGCACCTCCTTAAGCAATATAGCCCCCTCTGCGTCCCTTGGCCTTATGCACTTTTCAACCATTGACAGGGCTATGGCATGGGGAGGGTGGGCATGTAGGACGGCCCCGGCCCCGGAATTAAGGTATATCTCCCTGTGGACGGGCAGCTCAAAGGAGGCATTTTTAGTTGATGGGCCTGTCTCATTCAGCCCCAGTTTTATAATATCCCCCCTCTCCAAACAGCCCAGCATACTGGCGTGGCGGGTGATGAAAATTTTATTGCCCTTTCTTACGCTTGCGTTGCCACCATGGGAGGTGATTAAACCCAAAGATAACAGTTGCTGGCCGACCTTCTGGAAAAATTTTAGCATTTATTGTCAGAATGCTCTAAAGAACAAATTGCATTAAGATTTCCTTTAACTTCTCCTTCTAATTCTTTGGAATAAAAATAAAAAAACAGAAAAGAAAAAATATAAAATGTACAAAGTGCCTAATGAAACTACCGCTGGATGCATGCATACCCAATAAATGGTTGCTACAAAACCAACTAAAGTCCGCCTAACTATTATGTTGGTTGGCCTAAACGCCATAATGCCGAAAAGGACAGCGTTGAGCACAAACAGCACCCCCCCCAGAATTCTGCATGATAAGTTTTAATAGGCGCAAAAAATTCAACATAATGATCTAAGAGGAATATGTTTACACCGTACCAAAAGTAGAAAAAAGCGAAGTATAACCTCCTGCCTGCATACCATGTATCAAATCGTGTAGTGTGAAGGATTCTATTGATAAATAAGACTTTGTCTCGGCACCATAAAAAAGAAAAAGAGATTGCCATTAGTGTTGATATATGGCCAAACCAAAGAAAAAGTTTTATATCTGGTATGCAGGTTTTTGTTTTCAAGACATCTTTCAAACCTGTTCCCTTCACTGCAACGATAATAAGGCCCGCAAACAAACATGCCAGAGCATAGCTTGAAAGACCCTCAGCCAAATAAAAACGATTATTGTATCTGCGCAGTTTTTGAAGCAGTAAATCCTGGGCAAATAAATAACCCTTTTCATCAAGTCTTCTCGGATAGTTTAGCCCACCAACATCCTCAATGAATATTCTGGGATAGAAAGCGCATTCTATTTGTGGCCCTCGCCATCTTTCCACCAACCATTCTACTGTCCATTCAATAGCATGCCGAAAGCTATCAATAAGTACTCCTATAAATAACGTTACAAAGGCAAAGAAAAAGGCAGGAAAAATATCTTGGCCGATTCCTCCCGGAGATGCAAGACTCACTACTTTCCAACCATTTTCAACTTGCTCTGGGGAAGCCCAGCATATTATAAAAACAATGGGAAAGGCATTTATAAGGAAGGATAGAATTATCCAGAATTCAAAAGTAGGCATAGCTTAACTTCCTTTTGTAACTGAGAGAATTTCTTGAGGCTGTTAATTAGGGTTAATTTCTACTTTAGATTTGCAAATTCCTCTACTGGCACTTCAATCTTCTTTTTAGGCCTCTTGGCAAGAGAATAAATACGCTCAAAATCTCTTTCTATCTTTTTGAGCACCCCTGCCTTAAAATATTGTTCCCCACAATGCTCACACTTTTCGCAAGGCACATTATTAACAATCAGAAAATTATCCTCATGCTTGTAGATGTACTGTACTCGTTTCTTACGAAAATTTTTATCCCCACAAAAATTGCAGACTTTACCCATTTTTGCCTCTCTCGTAATGGGTCTTAAACCTTGGCGTCATATTCTGCAAGAGGAAAAGATATGGTCTTTTTTATGCGTCGGCTGTGGCGGGCAATCTCTTCAAGCCGTTTGTAGACAGGTGCATCAAAATACTGCTCACCACACTTTGAACACACCCAGGCCGGTACATTGTCCACATAGATTGTTTGGCCCTTGAAGTAAAACTTAGCCCGAGTGATTTGATGCCTCACCTCACCTGCACAAAATTCGCATTTATCCCCATTCTTCATATCTTTTGTTATCATTTTACATAAGCCGTAATGATTAGCAATACACCAGATGGCAGAAAGCGACACACTACACAGGCATGCCGGCCATCGGTTGTGTTGCCCGTGACCTCATAACGGGTACCACGGGGGTCGTGTGTGTACCTTCGCACAACTTTACCTGTGAAAATAACGCTTTCTATATCCATCGACACAAGTCCATCCTTAGACATCTCCTCATTTGCATGCGAACTTATGCGATACCTTTGAACGGCCACGGCCAGCTGCATCCGTTGTATCGCATGCATGCTTTGTAAGCGTAAAATCCTCTTTTGAGTTTTCCTAACTACCTCTGTGGCTCAATAATTACCTTTAAAGACTCCCCCGCCCCTGCCACCAGCTGGAAGCCCCTGCCCGTCTCTGCCAGGCCCAGGCGGTGGGTTATCATGTCCTTTACGGGTATCCGATGGGCACGGAGGAGGTCTATGGCTACCGTGATGTCCAGTGGGGAAGCACCATAAGAGGGCATCAGGGTTATCCCATTCCGCCAGAAATCATTGACGGGTACAGGGAGGTTTACGCCTGGTTCGGTGGGCGCAAAGAACAGTACAGTACCTCCCCTATCCACAGATTGGAGCGCCTGTGTGAAGGCAGGGAGCGCCCCGGTACAGACTATTACTAAACCAGCGAGTCTATTTTCATTAACCTGTCGGAGGCGTGCAGGGACGTCTTCCTTTGCGTTTATCACGACGTCTGCCCCAAATTTCTTTGCGGCCTTCATGCGATATTCGTTAACGTCGGTAGCGATAATACGCCCTGCCCCCAAAGCGCGGGCAAGGGCCACGTGGAGTATCCCGGAGATACCGCTTCCAATTACGAGTACGGTCTGGCCTGGCTTCAGGCCAGAGAGTCTCTGCCCCCGTATAACGCAGGCCAGTGGTTCTATGAACGTCCCCTCTTCAAGGGAGACCTCCTCAGGCAGTGGGAAAATTCCTCTATCCACGTTAATTTGAGGCACACGTATATACTCAGCAAAGCCCCCGGGATAAAAGTTGGTGCTGTGCAGGGTCTCACAGGCAGTATGGTTACCGTTCAGGCAGTAGTGGCATGTATTGCAGGGGACATGGTGAGAGACGAATACCCTCTGACCGACCTTGTACAGTTTCACATCCTTTCCAACCTTAAAAATTTCCCCTGTTATCTCATGTCCCAGCACGAGTGGTGCCCTTTTTATTCGGTACCACTCCATGACATCGCTACCGCAGATACCGCTGGCAAGGACTTTTATCAGTAACTCTCCAGGGCCAATCTCTGGAGTGGGCATCTCCTCCAGCCGAACGTCCTTGTTATTGTAATACATTGCCACATGCATGTCAGTCCAGAACCGGATTTGAGATTAGGGATGGAAGATTACAAGTGGTACCTTAACCCGTAACCTTTTACCAGAGGATGGCTTCAAAGTCAAATAGGACTTTTGAGAGCGAAAAACAAATACGGCTAGAAGGGTTTCTTACGCAGAAGGGCCACGCATCCTATCGGCCCTAATGATACCTTGCTGTGTGCCGAGAAGCCATGAGGTAAACGCATATGTGCCTTCCATATGGTTCCCCTGGATGGTGGCTCCAAAGGAGCATTGAGCCCAAAAGCTGTTGGCCTCCAGTTGAATAGAGTTCCCATAAATTGTCCCCTGTAGCTCACCGCTGCCCACTAGTGGGGGGTAGACCTTAAAGTGTCCAAAAACTCCTGACCCCGATTGCTGGAGCTGCATTTCTACCCTTGCAACGCCTCCTACGGTTGTATTGTGAATAGTACCCACCCAGAACCCAGCTACACTTGGGGTAGCTGATGTCATTGGGGGTTGGGTGGTGGGTTGGAACCCTGATGGAGGTATCTGTGCTGGTGGCTCATCGGGCATCCTTATGCCCCATTTTTCCAGGCAGTCCTCCGGAACGGCAGGTAACTCTGGAGGGGAAACTCCCTGTCTCCATATTTCCTCTATATCCGCTGGGATTATCCTGCCATCCTGTTGTGCCTTCCGAAAGGTCTCATGGGACTGCCTACAGGCATCTTCAAAGGACAGCCCGTGTATACCAGTAGATTCTACTGGGAATGGTTGATGGCTCTTAGGTAGTTCAAACACAGGAAAGCAATGCCCTGGGATCGCAATTAAATAACTTTTGATGTCAGTCGCCTCAGCACAAGCGGCGTACAAAATGGCCAGGTCAATGCAGGTGCCAGCCTTCCCAGACAAAACATCTCTAGGGTACTTTATTTCTTGCACTATAACCTTCTCAAGAAGACCCGGCGGGGTCTGGTAATTGAACCCGTTTGCCATCTCAAGATCGTATAGGGCTTTGAGCCAGGCTATTGCCTCTTCATCGCTCCTGGCGGCTGCCACTCCGCCAGAATAACGACTTACTAGGTCTACAAACTTTCTTACTGCGGGGTCAGCCTTTGTCACAAAGGCAGCCAGAAGAGGGGTATTTGCAAAATTGTCAAACCAAGACTCCGCTTCCTCAAGGGTTATATCGCTGTGTTCAAATTCGTTCTTCCCTCTTATACGGACGGTCTCCGCCTTTTGTACCTTTTTTTGTTTTGTGCCGCTGTAGGAGTACTCTATCTCAAGGTAGACGGGAGTCTTGCTTGTTAATCCGCCACTTTTGGTGAAAGCTGTGGGTAATATAAATCCACTATTGTCCCCCCTGGTGGGAGGAAGGAGTAACTATTGGGTACACTCCAGTCGGAATATTCCCTAATCCTGTATCTTATCTCAATGTCTTCTATCTTTCCTTTACTTGTATTCCTCAAGACCGTTCTGGCAACCCAATAATTTCCAAATCCCAGTTTAGGGTCACCGTATATCTTATATAAACAGGGCATCAGTGTCTCTCTAGCCTTTATATAGTCCTCCAGCTCGTCCCCCTTCTCGTAATTCTCACTGAGTTTATATCTAAGCAAGTTCTTGGCCTTATCAAACGTTATATCTCTGGTCTTCTCGGAAAACTGCAGGTATGTATGCCCGCTCAACACCCCGATAGGGGTCGTAGTGGTGCAACTAAAAATCCACTTAGCAGCGTCCCCGCTTATAAGTCTCAGGCCCCCCGGGATGCTTATTTCCCACCGTCCATACTTGCAGACAGCAAACCCTCTAGCCTTGAGACTGATATTTAACTCCCTATTCGCATCGTCGTACTCCGGCTCATCAATCTCCAGCAAATATTTACTCAGGTACCGTGCAAGCTGACGCACGATAAGGTGTTTGTTATTACCGAACATCTGCTTATACCAGCCGTACGAGGCGGCATCGGGGAACCTCGTTACGTGCGAAATCTCTGCATCGCCAACCTCACTAAAGTTGAAATGTTCTTCTACAATGAATGTCCTTACCGTTTGAAACATTGAAATACGGCTCCCTGATTAAGCCATAGCGGGTGCGCTAAAAGAAACGTGGTGAGAAGTTTATGCCAGGCAGAGGGGACTGGTCTTATGGGACATCCCAGGATTTTGCCAATCGGCAGAAACACCTTTTTACCCCCACAACTTTCACTAAAAAAGAAATACTACGAACAATCGCTAGAACATCCTAACTCTTAGGGCCATTTTATAAAACATTAAGGTTACGTCAAGGAGTTTTTAAAAAAATTAGAACTGTTCAGATACATGGTATTCAGGTTATTAAGTTAGTGTACATAGGGAAGA
>FWPU01003885.1_pt1 | contig 36176 bp, 27 predicted proteins | sample 2228361 | NCBI WGS metagenome assembly FWPU01 (sample SAMEA103939777, study PRJEB20133) | metagenome
AAGACCACAAGTGCCGCGTGTTCTACGACAAGTTGACGCTCATCTACATCGAGTTGCCCAAGTTTCACAAGCGCGAAGAGGAGTTGGAGACCACCTTTGACAAGTGGCTGTACGTGCTCAAGCACCTGCCCAACTTAGAGGGTCGGCCGCGAGCCTTGCAGGAGCGGGTGTTTCAGCGGCTGTTTGAGGCGGCGGAGATAGCGCGCTTCACACCAGAGGAGCGCCAGCGCTACGAGGAGAGCCTCAAGTACTACCGCGACCTGAAGAACGTGGTGGACACTTCTTACGAAAAGGGCAAGGAGGAAGGCTACGAGAAGGGCAAGGAGGAAGGCAAGCAGGAAGGCATCCTCGAAGGGCGCCTTCAAGAAAAAGAAGCATCTGTGCTTCGGCTCCATGCCATGGGCTTTGATGTGGAGACCCTCGCGCGCGCTGCAGAACTCTCGGTGGAGGAGGTGGTGGCCATACTGCAAAGGGCAGGACTTGCACCGCCAGATTGAGCAGCGCACTGCCTTGGTCTGAAGTGCACACCGCACCGACATCCCGGGCACCCGTTTTTTAAGCAAAAACACCTCCTTCGCAAGACTCAGATTTCCAAAAGCCATTCACCGTTCCCAGCCATTATCATCCAAAAGACCTGCTCATAGCCCTCGGTATCGGGCCAATAAAGCCTGGTGAGTGCTCCACACCTGCGGTATGAGCGCCTGCTGCCCATCATTCACAATAATAAAATCAGCTAAGGCGACCTTGGCAGCCTCGGGCCACTGGCGCTGCATGCGCGCCCGCACTGCAGATTCACTCTGACCGTCGCGCAACATGACGCGCCGCAGCCGCACCTCCTCCGGCGCCGTAACCACGATGAGCGCATTCAAAAAACGATAGCTCCCGCTCTCTACCAGTAATGCAGCCTCCTTGAGTGTATATGGGCAGCCCAGCGCCGCCACTTGCTGCTCGTGCCATAGACGGCTATGGCGCTCCACGGCTGGATGCACCGCCGCATTCAGCGCCTGCAGCAGTGACTCATCGGCAAAGACTTGCTCAGCTACGTAAGTGCGCCGATAGGTGCCGTCAGGAAGATATGCCTCCGGCCCCAGCACAGCCACTACCTCTGCCCGCACCTGCGGATCGTGTTCAATGAGCCATTTGGCCCAAAAATCCGCATCGTACACCGGAACGCCCAAAACCGCAAACATGCGGCAAACCGTCGTCTTGCCGCTGCCAATACCGCCCGTAATACCAACGCGAAGAGGTGTGGACATGAAACGAAAATCTGTGGTTAACCCTAAGATCTGAGACCGTCCTCAGTGTATTTGAAAGCGCGCATACTTGATAGTCTTACCCTCAGCCAAGTGCATGAGTTCGTAGCGCGTACGGATGCCTAGTTCAGGCCAGGGCAAGGGTTTGGCGTAGATGTCATTATCGGCATAAAGGAGCTTACAGCGAGGGTCGCCTCGGACGGTCTCCAGGGTAAACTGGAAAAAATCCGGGTCGTCGTGCTTGAGGTGCACTACCCCGCCCGGCCGCAGGATATGGCGGTATTTTTCCAGAAAAAATGGCGATGTCAGGCGGCGGTTAGCCTTGCTAGGGCGTGGGAAGGGGTCAGGGAAAGTGATCCAGATTTCGTCCACCTCTCCGGCCGCAAAGAAGTGTTCAATGACCTCTATACGCGTACGCAAGAAGGCTGCATTGACTAAGTTGGCCTCCAATGCTGTTTTAGCACCACGCCATATGCGGTTGCCCTTCACATCCACTCCGATAAAGTTGTGCTGAACAAACTGCTGCGCCAGCGCTACGGTATATTCGCCGCCTCCACAGGCCAGCTCTAAGACTATGGGGTTGTCGTTCCTGAAATGTTCGGCTCGCCACCGACCCTTAAGGTCAATGGGCTGCATACCCGCGCCCACCAATTGCGGCTGCTGCACATTGTAGCACTCGTACACGTTGGGAAAGGCGAGGATTTCGGCAAACTTTTGCAGCTTGTTCTTTCGGGCCATAGTACTGGCGGTGCTTTACAAAAAGGCGGCACAAGGTCTCGCTGTTTCAGCAACCTTGCAAGCACAGGCCGCAGCTACCTACTCCCCTGTTTACCAAGAGTAAATTAGCCCTACTTGCCCCCTAACAACCAGAGGGTTGGGCAAAGGCAGCCCACTAATGTCCTGGTGGCTGAAATAGCTCGTCAGCACAGGTTCAGCCGAGAGGGAAAGCTGCCGATTGAAGCGATATGCCCCGCCCAGCGATAACCAATAACCTGCCGACACCGTGCGCGTCGGTGTCCACTGCACATTGGGCTTGTCGTGGGGCGCCAGACGCAGGCGAGGGTTCTCCAAGACGAAGCGAGTTATCTGCAGGTCGCTCTTCAAGAAAATATCGGCCATTATCCCTGCACGCGCCGCGACTACCCACGCCCCGTGTCCCACAGAATAGCCCAACAATAACGGTATCCTCAGTCGCTGGGTGCGCTCGACAGACTCCGCACGCAACTGGAGAGTCTCCGTCTGTGGCGGTGGATCAGCAGGGTTAGCCGGCTCCATGCGCAATTCCACGGCTGCAGAACCACCACGGGTGTTAATCTGGTAGGAATACTCCCGGCGCAACGGGTGTGCCCCGCTGCCCGGTGGTTTATGCCCGTCCTGAAAGCGGAAACGACTGCGGTACACCGTCGTGTGCGCTTCCTCCGAATAAAAGGCACCCAACTCAACGCTCCACGGCGTACTCCAGCGTTTGCCCACACGCAAGCCCCATTCAAGGGCCGGCTGTGCGGGTTGAGGCTCATTGACGAACATTAACCGCTGCAGCGGGCGCTTCGGAGTCGGCAAAGCCGGCGATGCTGACGGCACATTTACGCCCGTATACAGGCCAATGCTCCAGCCTTTAAGCGCACGCAAAGGCCGAATGGGTTGCTGTGCAAGCAATAGGTGCTGCGCACCACCATCTCTACCCTCGACGCCTGACAACAGTAGTGGCAATGGTATTAAAACTGGCTCAGCCCTAACATCCCGAGCACCGAGGTCGCCTGCCGAAATATCGCGCTCGAGTGTAGCAGAGGGCATCTCTGCCAAGGAGCTCTCGACAGCGAATGCTCCCTCTTGCAAGGTCTGCGCCGATGTTGAAGGCGGGTCAGCAAGCGCGCCCCTGTTACTTTGAGGCGCCACAGTAGGCGCATCGGAGGGCTTTTCAGCGGGCGCGTTGTTAGGCGCAGAAGTCGCTCTCCAGTGCGCATTAGCTTTGGTATTTGCTGAGGTGGCGCCGGCTAGAGCGCGCGTACCATTGTCATAGCCCATTTCTTGGCGTGAATACTCCACCTCCTTTTCTCCTGCGGAGAGCGGCACCCTGCTGTTTGGCTGTTGGGCAACAGCGTCGTGCCGCTCAGTAGTTATCGGCACTGGCGGTGCTCCAAGATAGTGATGCAGTGGACTGACGGGGTCGAGTACGGCCCATAGCATCAGCCCAGCAACCGCCACCGCCGTCAGCCAGAGCCGATAGCGCACCCACCAAGGCACCGCTGTCGGCCCAACAGCAGGCGGTAGGTCGGCTTCCACCCGATCCCAAAGGTCAGCAGGTGTGCGCGCCTCGTGCCTCTCGAGCGTTCGCCGGAAGTACTCCTCCAAAGGATCGTGTGTGTGCTTCTCTTTCATAATCTTACTCGACAAAGCTTTTTTCGAGCAAACGGCGCAGGTGCGCCTTGGCCCGAAGTAGTTGTGATTTGGATGTCCCTACAGAGATGCCCAGGATTTCCGCTATCTCCGGATGCGTGTAGCCCTCCAGCACATGAAGGTTGAACACCGTCCGAAAGCCAGGCGGTAACTGCTGCAACAACTGGATGAGCCGATCAGCGGGCGGAGCATCCTCCAACAGCGGCATTTCACTATCGTCGGGCACCTCCACACCCTCCAGGTCGGTCGTCTGAATGCGGCAACGCTGCTTCTCGAGGTATTGCAGTGCCGTATTGACAAAAACCTTGCGCATCCAGCCCTCAAAATGCCCTCTACCGTCGTATTGGGCCAAGTCGCGAAATACCCGTACAAATCCTTCCTGGCAAATATCTTCGGCTTCGGCGCGTGTGTTGGCGTAGCGCAAGCACAAGGCAAACATCTTGCCCTTGTAGCGCTCGAAGAGCACCCGCTGCGCGCGGCGGTCTCCGCGAAGGCAGGCTTCCAGTTCCGTTCCATTCATACAGCAGCTGTACAGCGCACCGTCCTCGTTGATGGTGTCAAAAAGTTAAGGTCGCCCCCAAAAGACATGGGTTGCATCGCGCCCGAGTTACTAAGCCTCAAAATTAGTCTTCCAATACTCTCCGAAATACTTCGGCGATAGACTTTGGCTTTTCCAAAACGCACGCCCACCACCGCCTCGCCACTCAGTCGTTGGGCCAAAACCCAGACAGCAGCTTCGACAAGCACAGCCTTTTCTGCCTCTTTTCTGGTGTGGGGTCGGAGAGGCCTGTTTTCCAAACCACCAGCTCTCCCCCCACTCATTGCACCGTCCTCACTAGGGCTGTTTTTTTGGGAAAAACGGCCTGGGTGCTTTGGCTTGGCTTTTTGGCGCACCTGCACCTGCGGAGCTCCGGCTTGGGCCTGAGCGTGTGCCCGTCTCGCCCTGGGGTCTTAATAACGGCGTAGCGGCACTGCAGGGGCGCCGTGCTTGCAGGCGCGGAGGCGGTAGGCTGCTGTTTCGCCATTATTAAGGCCCGAAAGCGGGACGAAAACACGCACGGGACCCAGCAGGAGCCGCGCGCCCAACTACTACGCCCACAGCAGCGGCTACGAAGCCGGCAGCCGTTTTTTCACCCCAAAAAATGGAGGTGAGAAAGGCGGTGGGAAAGTGGCCGGTTCTACTTTTCACTTATCACTTTTAACTTTTCACTTCAAAATGGCAGGCACTGAGGGCACATTGGAAAATATCATTCATCACTTCAAAATAGCAGGCACTGCGGTGGGGGCTTTGGAAAATGTACCCTTTGCAATTCCCCAAACAAGCCCGCCGTCTTGAGCCTTTTTTGACCCTGTATGAACTCTGATCTCGCGTTTTTTATGCCGGGAGCTTCGGTGCAATGAGTTTGTAGAGCACTGGGGTGATAATGCGCGCCAGGAGGGTGGAAGAGATAAGCCCTCCGATAAGGACGTAGGCCAGAGGCGAGTACAGTGGGCTTTCTTCAAGGGCGATGGGTAGCAGGCCGCCGATGGCAGTGAGGGCGGTGAGGAGGATAGGCACAAAGCGGATTTCGCCGGCCTCTTGGATGGCGTCATCGAGACTGCGTCCTTCGGCGCGCAGTTGGTTGGTAAAGTCCACTAAGAGGATAGAGGTCTTGACCTCGATGCCGAGCAAGGCGATAAGGCCGACCGCGACGGTGAAGGAGAAAGGGTAGCCGGTAGCGAGCAGCATGAGTATGGCTCCGATGAGGCCTAAAGGGATGACGGAAAGCACGATGAGGGTGCTTCGGAAGGTCTTGAACTCGAGCACCAGCACAGCCATGAGGCCGAAGATGGTCAGCAGGATGATGGTGCCTATGCCCCCGAAAGAGCGCTGGGCGGTCTCCTCTTCACCTGCTACGACGTAGGAATAGCCGCGCGGAAAGTTCATTTGCTCCAGTTGGGTGCGAATTTTTCGGTTGAGGTCGGCGGCGAAATGGCCGTTGCGCACAAAGGCCGTTACGGTGGTGAATCGCTCTTTTCCATAGTGTTCGATGTAGTTGGGTGAAGGCTTGAGGGTGATATGGGCTATTTGGCTGAGGGGGAAGGGTTGGCCGAATACGTTGTTGACGTACAGGTTGTGGAGGGCCTCCAGGGTGGCGAATGCGCCTTGTTTAGACACGGTTACGGTGAGGTTGTAGGTTTCTCCGTCGGCAGCGGCAGTGAAGCTGCCGGCGTTTAGGCCCGTGATGGCTAGGCGCACCATGCGCTCTGTTTCGGCGATGGGGATGCCGAGCATAGTGGCTTTTTCGCGATTGATGCGCACCTCTAAATCTGTTCTTATGGTGGCGATGGGGTTGTCTACGTAGATGGTGCCTTTAGTATGGGTGATGATGTCTTCTAACTGGGCAGCTAAGTGGCGCAGGGTGTCGAGGTTTTCGCCGAAGACGCGTATAGCGATGGGGGCTTCGATAGGCGGACCTTGCTCGAAATCCTTGACGTTGATGATAGCACCAGGGATGTGGCTAAGTTGCTCGCGCAATTCGTCAATGAGCGCCCGCTTGATGGCGGGTGGTGTGTTGCGCTCCAATTGGACGAAGATCTGTCCATAGTCGGCGGCCTCTCTTTCACGGATGACATTGTAGTAAACTCGAGGATTGCCGCGGCCTACGTTGGAAGCAAACCATACGATTTTGGCTTTGCCTCCGCTGTATTTAGGTGTTTCGAGTGCAGAGGCAGCTGCTTGCTGGGCTGTAAGGCGCGCCACATAGTGGGCGCCCAGTGCCGTAGGGCGGAAGGTGGGTAAGGTGTACTGGGTAAGGACAGAGTCTACCGCGGCCGCTATGCGCTCTGTCTGCGACAGGTTTGTGCCCGGTGCGGTTTCAATATCAATGTAGAACATGGGGCGCTCGCTGGCGGGGAAGAGTGCAAACCCGGCCCTTCCGGCGAGGCTCATGACGCCGATAAAAAGCAGGGCCGCAACGGCCATCGTTGTGCGGGGCCAAGCCAAGGCGAGGCGAAGCAGGCGGGCGTAGGTACCGCTGATAAGCCATTTTAGACCACGCAAGAAAAGGTTGCCTTGAGGGTGGTGTTTTTGAGCCAGCAATCGGCTGCTCAAGAAAGGTACAATGGTCAGGGAGACAAACAGAGAGGCCAACACTGTGAGGACGACGGCCATGGGCATGGGGCGAATGAAATCGCCAGAAGCCTCTGGCAGGAAAAGTAAGGGTAAGAAGGCTAGGATGAGTGTGGCCGTACACCCAATCACGGCTAAACCAATTTGTTTGGTGGCTAGGATGGCGGCCTCACGACGACTGTGCCCTTCGCGCAGCCAGCGCTCGATATTCTCCACCACGACGATGCTGTCATCCACAAGAATGCCTAAGGCAATGATAAGGCCCACAATAGATAGCTGGTTGAGCGAATGGCCGAGTAAGTCCAGTGAGAACAACCCTAAGGAGATGCTCAGGGGAATGGAGACCATCACCACTATGGAGGCGCGCCAACCCAAGGGCAGTAAAGTAAGCATGACCAACAGCACGGCAATGCCGAAGTCCTTGGCTAAGCGCCCTAAGCGGCGGCTGACAGACTCGTTTTGGTCGAATACTTTGATGTAGTCCATGTAAGGGGGAAGCCCTCGGCGCCATTCTTCTACGACCTGTTCCACCTGCTTACCGACGACGAAGATGTTTTGGCCATCTTTCATGCGCGCCGTTACCCATACTGCCCGCACGCCGTTGAGGCGGGCTAGATGCTTAGGCTCTTCATAGGCCCACTGTACTTGTGCGATGTCCTTTAAGTAGAGGGCTTTACCCGCTGCTCCGGCGATAACGGTGTTCTGGATTTGCTCTAAAGTCTGGTAGCTGCCGCTCGTTTCTACAAAAAACTGCCGATCGCCTGCATTGAGGCGGCCGCCGGGTATGGAGGCATTCTCGCTCTGCAACGCTGCGAGCACGCGGCTGACAGGTATGTTTTCGGCGGCCATTTTGGGCAGATTTAGCCCGATGCGCACCTCGCGCTTGGGATACGCCCAAGTATCGGCGCCCTTAATACCAGATAGTTTTTCCAACATCTTTTCCAGGCGCTCGGCCTCTAAGCGAAGGTCGGCGTAGGAGGCGTTTTCTGACAAGATGGCTCCCTGTAGGATGGCCACATCCGAGGAGGAGAAGCGCTGTATGGTAATGCGATAGATGTTGTCGGGCAGTTCTGGCCGCAGGGCATTGACCTCTCTAATAACCTCGTCGTATTTCTTGTCTGCATCTTCGCCATGCCTAAACTCTATAATGGTGAGTGACATGCCATTGAACGAGGTGGAGCGCATGCGGTCCACGTTTTCCAGAGCACCTAGGCGCGCCTCGAGTTTGTCGGTGATCTTGCGCTCTATCTCGAGTGGCCCAGCACCCGGATAAACGACGACGATATTGTAGCCCGGAGGCGCAAACTTGGGGTCTTCAGCCCGCGGCATGTTGAGGAGGGCGCCAATGCCGAGCGCTATAATGAAGCCAAAGACAATGAAAGTAAACTGGGCATTTTTGACTGAAAATTCAGCGATTTTCATGACCTTGTCTTAATGTTGTTAGGTGCGAAGGATAGGGGCAGGAGTAAAGGAGTCGGGGTTTAATTATTCACCTTCCGCACCTTTTTTCTTTCGTTCAGGTAGGGGGCGCTCAAGGTAACAACTTCTGTTACGCCTTCCAAACCGGCGGCAATGACTGCGTACTGGTCTTCAAGGAAGGCTATCTGGACGGGCACTTTTTGCACGCTTTCTCCGTCGGGTTGGAGGGCAAAGACATAAGCAGCGGTGCCCTCTCCTTCTACGATAGCATCCACAGGTACGGCGTAGAGGGTCTGGGTTGTAGTTGGCGTGATGCTCACCTGGGCGAAAAGCCCTGGGGCGAAACGCATGCCTGGCTTAGGTGCCACTTTTATTTCCACACTGTATAGGCCGCTGTTGGGATCTGCTGCGGGTGCCAGGTCGCTGACTTTGCCGCTTAGCGGCAACTCCGGATAGGCATCTAATACGACGCGGGCACTGGCGCCTAAGGTGAGGCGCGCCCAATCCCGATCGCTGAGGTTGACCTTAACTACCCAATCATCGGCGCCCGTTTCAAACAGGACCAGCACAGGAGTACCAGGGCCTGTAACCTCACCTTCGTTCATGAGTTTGCAGATGATCTTGCCAGGGCGCGTAGCGCGGATTTCAGCATACTGCTGGTTGAAGCGCGCAATGCGTTCGGCTTCGCGGGCTACATCGCGGGCTGTGGTGGCATTTTGCAGGAGTTCTAGCGTGGCGCTGCTGTCTCGATAGAGGCCCTCTACGCGGGCGAGGTCGCGCTCTGCCTTGGCTAAGGCTTGCTGTGCCTGGGCCACTTGGGCGTCAATTTCGGTTTTGTTTAAGGAGGCCAGAAGTTGTCCGATGCGCACGACATCACCTTCTTTCACGTGGATTTTCTGAACGATGCCACCAATTTTGAACGCCAGCCGCTGTTCTGCAGAGGAGGTAAGGATGCCGCTGGCGCGCACCGGAGCTGCTGCCTCGCGTCGCTCTACAAGGGCCGTTTGCACGGGTATGCGCTCATCGTTGTTTTGGTCGTCGGTACCCTGGGCATTGGCCGCGGTATTGCCACAACTACTAAGTTGGCCAGTTACAAGACCCAACACAAGCACAGCTATCCATAATGTATAGATTTTCTGATAAAAAATAGGCTTTTTCATGTGTTGAAAATGGTGTGGTAACAGAGATGAGAGAGAAGGAGAAAAGCAAAGCGAGGAAGGGTTACAAACCTGCAGCATATCTGAGTGCGGCCTCCTTTTGCAATACTTCGTACCAGGCTAGTACTTGTTGCAATTGAGCTGCTTGGAGGCGATTTTGAGCGTCGAGCCACTCAATGAACAGTATCTGACTGGCTCGATACTTATTGTTGACAATCCGGTAGGTTTCCTCGGCTGCTCGTGCTCCGCTCTGTGCAGTTGCATAGGCTTGTTGAGCAGCTTGCCAGGCATTCCAGGCTTCGGTTACTTGCAGGGCGACCTGCCGCTGGGCGTCGGCCAATTGGGTGCGCAATCGCTCAGCCTCGATACGGGCCTCCTGGGTTTGGCTTCGGCGCAGACCGGCGTCGAAGAGGTCGTACGTCATGCCCACGCGCACCAAAGCGTAGGCTTGCTCGCTGTTGAAACGATAGCCAAAACCCTGAAAGCCTACCTCGCCGCCTAAGTAAAAATCGGGCACGCGCAGGTTGGCCGCGTTGCGCCGAGCATCAGCATCAGCAGCCCGAATGCCCGCCTGCAGGACGCTGAACTCCTTGCGCTGTTCAAGTGCATGGGCAAGGAGCGGCTCGAGGGCATAGGTAGCGTCAGCCGCCTGCATTAAGGCGGTGTCTATCAAGACTTCACTTTGTAAATCCTGGTTAAGCAGGTAGTTGAAATAGGCCCTTGCGGTGTTTTGGGCGCCGCGGAGCCGTACAATCTCGTTTTCTGTTTTGCTCAGCTCATAATCGGCCGTTGCCACTACTTCACGCGTAGCTACGTGGTGTTGTACCAACGACTCGTTGAAGCGCCTGAGCTCAAGGAGTACCCTGTAGCTGTTCTGCCAGATTTTTTCCGCCTCTATGGCCTGCAGGTAGTTCAGGTAAGCTGAAGTGATACGGTAGCGCAATTCGAAGGCGTACGCGTCCTTTTGGGCGGCTTGGCTGGTGTATAGTTCCTCCCTTATGAGGCGATTGTACCTCAAATCTGTATTGAACAGCGGATAGGCAAACCGCACTTTCGTCTCGTGAAAATCATCGGGCAGAAACTGCTCGTTCACATTGGGAACATCTGTGGGATAGTCCGGAGTGCCTGGCTGTACCAACTCGTTCAGAAAGTTGAGGTTAGCGAAGATGGGGTTTACCAAATCGCCTACTGGGAATTGGATGCGTCGCCCACCCGCTGCGCGCATGTAGTTGGCTTCGAATTGCAGGGCAGGATAGTACAGCGCCTTGGCTTGGCGCACCGACTCTTGGGCCTTGCGCACCTGCCAGTCTTGCTGCTGCAGCGAGAGGTTATTACCCAAACCCAGTTGGATATACTGCTCCAACACGGCAGAGCGCTGTGCATGGGCCAGAGCACTAATGCCCACCAGCGCCACAAGTGCTCTTAAGCAACGAGTGAGTATTGTCATAGACCAAACGGTTTTTATTTTGTGAACACTGTTTATTATTAACTCAAAAAAAATACCTCTGGCGAATGACAGCGCAGCGGGCCGCCTGTCATCAGAGTATTTCGGCCATTTTAGTGAGCATGACAAAGGATTTTTTCGCCAGTTCTTCTCGCTTTTCTTCCGGATACATGCGCATGCGCTCTCGCACAAAGAGCGCAACAAGGCCGTGAACATAACACCACAGGGTGAAGGCAATAGTCTCGGTATCAGTGCTTTTGAAGTAGCGCGCATCCACACAGGCTTGCACGGTCTCCACCCAGAATTGATGGGTGGACTCGCCCAACACCCAGCATTCCTGGTTGGCAATATCCTCCATGGGAGCGCGAATAATGAAGATCAGGTCGTACAAGTCGGGGTGCTTCAGGCCAAAATCTATGTATCTTCGGCCAAAATTCACGAGCCGCTCCCAGGGATCCTCTATCTGCAATAGGGGCATGAGGTGGTCGCGCATGACGCTGGCCGCTTCGAATTGAAGGGCAGCGAAGATTTCGCTCTTATCCCGAAAATACAGGTAGATGGTGGCTGGGCTATACTCAATAGCATCGGCGATATTGCGAATGCTAACTCCGTCGTAGCCCCTCTCTCGAAATAGCTTCAGTGCTGCGGCCAGAATGTTGCGCCGCATTTCTTCCTTCTCGCGTTCCTTTCTTTCCGCTATGCTCATAATGCGATACTGTGCGCTGTTTGCAGAATTAACGATGCAATCTTTGTGAACGGTGTTTATTTTGTAAAAAGCGTTCGACGAACTTCTGCTGTTTGGCAGCGCTTCTACCATTTCATCACCCGCAACAACACTTTGCTCAAGAACGGGACGAGCTGAAGCATGCCCACAGAGCTCATCCTTGAACAGCCGCCCAGATGAGCCAAACATTAGCTAGGAGATAAGAAACGAGGATGGTTATCCAGCTGCGCCGGTCAAAGCGGGCAGAGGCTTGCGGGTTGCCGTTCTTCCAAATGCGCAAGGAAGCCACCGACAGGACGATACACAACAGCAGGAAGATATAGGTGAGAACGTGCAGCTTATCTACTAAGGTAAAAGTGGTGGACTGAGGTAGGATAGAATCCACAATATACTTGTTACCTACAGCGGCGAACAGCCCACCCACAGAGAGGCCAAAGCGCGGGTCAACATCCACAGGATCAATGAAAAAGACTAACCACGAGATGAAGAAGGAGACATACATGCCCGTGAAGAGTGAAAAGAAAAGCCCTAGGGTCTTCCGCCGAATGTATAGGACGAATTCAGCATGGGCATAGGCGCTACTCGCCTCCAGGGTAGGGTCTCCATAGGTAGTATCATAGCGGCGCATACTAGTCGTGAGTTCGAAGCGCTCGATTTGCCAAGTCGAGAGGCTAAGTTTAGGGTCGATCTGGGTATTTCTAACATCGGGCACATAGACCAATTCCGAGGTATCGCGGTCGCTTTCTTCCAATTCAATGACCATCTTCTGGACATCGAAAGGAAAGCGGCGAATATCCCAGTCTTTCTTGAACACCGCAGTAAAGCGCTTGCTGGCCCAGCGGACGCCACCTTTCTCCTCGTTGTACGAGGCATGTTCGCTGATGTCTTTAGCGTTCGGAAACTCCAGTGTTTCCATCGGCAAAAGGGCAGAGTCTGCGTAATTAAACCAAGCCCAAAATTGAGCAGAGAAGCTTTTTTCACTCAGATTCACATCGTAGACGTCATTGACATATAGGCCAATGAGCACTGTGTCGGGCTGTGCTTTCAGTCCCATGACAGAGGCAAACAGAAAAGGCAGCAATGCCTTCAAACGGAGAAAGAACAAGGGCATGACTTGGTGCTTTTGGGGGTGAAAATACACTGCCCCACCTTTCGGAGCGAACACATAAACAACCTATGCAGTTAGCAGAAGAGGTCTGACATGGCACGTAAGCCGCCTTTTCAGTCATTTTTAAGGTCGGGCAATAGCCTTTAGACCCAGCAGGCTACCTTTGTGCCGCATTTTTAATGGCATCTAAAGGCATTTTTAAATCACAAAATATGAGCGCTATACGAGACATTGTTGCTCGCGAGATTTTGGACTCGCGAGGTAATCCAACCATTGAGGTAGATGTGTGGACGGAAGCGGGTTTTATGGGGCGTGCTGCTGTGCCCTCAGGGGCCAGTACGGGCGTGCACGAAGCCGTAGAACTTCGCGACAACGACCCAACTCGCTATTTGGGCAAGGGTGTACAGCAAGCGGTGAGCCATGTGGAGAAAATACTTCGCGATGAGCTAATTGGCTGTGAAGTAACCGACCAAATCAAAATAGACCGCGCGATGATAGCCCGCGACGGGACGCGCAACAAAAGCCATCTGGGCGCCAATGCTATCCTAGGCGTTTCGCTGGCCGTAGCACGTGCAGCAGCCGAAGAACTTGGTCAGCCGCTCTATCGCTATTTGGGCGGGGTAAACGCCCACATTCTGCCCGTACCCATGATGAACATCCTCAACGGCGGGGCGCATGCCGATAACGGAATTGATTTTCAGGAGTTCATGATCATGCCCATCGGGGCCGAGACCTTTCGCGAAGGGCTGCGCATGGGCGTAGAAATATTTCATCACCTCAAAAAGGTGCTCAAGAGCAAAGGCTACACTACCAACGTGGGCGACGAAGGCGGCTTCGCTCCAGGCATCAAGAACAACGAGGAAGCTATTCAGATGGTCATGGTTGCCATTGAGGCAGCTGGCTACCGCCCATTGGAAGATATTGTCATTGCCCTCGACGCCGCCACCTCTGAAATGTTCGACCCACAAACAGGAGAGTATGTATTCAAAAAGTCCACCGGCGAACGCATTAGCCGAAGCGACATGGTCAGCTTCTGGAAAGACTGGTGCAACCGCTACCCCATCTACTCTATTGAAGACGGATGCGCCGAAGATGACTGGGAAGGCTGGAAATTACTCACACAAACCCTAGGCCACCGCATCCAATTGGTTGGCGACGACCTCTTCGTTACTAACACAGAGCGACTCCAACGCGGCATTGACGAGAAAGTGGCCAACTCCATCCTTATCAAAGTCAACCAGATAGGTACCCTTACGGAAACCATAGAAGCCGTCAATTTGGCCACTCGAAATGCCTACACCTCCGTCATCAGCCACCGCTCAGGCGAAACAGAAGACGCTACCATCGCCGACTTGGCCGTCGCCCTAAACACCGGACAAATCAAAACTGGCTCGGCAAGCCGCTCCGACCGCATGGCTAAGTACAATCAGTTGCTCCGCATTGAAGAAGAATTGGACGACGCTGCAACTTACATGGGGCGCGCTCTGTTCGGCCTCTGACCTCGAATGACCAAGATAATCTCGGAACAACAGCATTTGTTAAAGCCCTGGATAAGCGGTACCTTTGCGCGTTCGTGAGTGAGCATAAGGCGCTTTCCCATTAGCCCTCATTTCGACAAGAGTTACTTTTTTATTCTGAAAGCAGGAAATTCACTGCATGGCATTAAAACTCATTAAGGTAGCCAGAGATTTCAACGTTGGTTTGCACACCATCGTGGAGACCTTGCGTAGCAAGGGCTTCCCTGACATTGAAGAAAAACCAACAGCAGAAATCACCGAAGAAATGCTGGGCATCCTGGAGAAGGAGTTTCAGCGCGATTTGGCTATCAAAAAAGAGGCGGATAAACTGGCGCGTCCTACCGTAAAAAAGGAGGCCGCGAGCACACCTACGCCCCCGCCTTCGTCCTCAGGAGGTGCTGCCACTCCTGGTACTTCCCGCCCGTCGCTGTTGCCGCCGAGAGAGCCAGCTCCTGCCACACCGCCTCCCCCCCCAGCCCAAGAAGAACCAGCACCCGAAGCCCCTAAACGGGAAAAGCCAGCCTTGCGGGTAGTGGGCAAGATTGACCTCGACCTGCCCAAAAGCCCAACAAAGCAACCATCGCCTGCACCTCCGCCCGAAGAAAAGCCGCAAGAGACCACTCCACCTGCAGCAGAACAGCAGCAGCAGCAACTTTCCCCTTCGCCTCCTCAGCAAGAACTACCCGTCCCGCCTGCTGAGCCAACGCCCGTGCCAAGCGCAGCAAAAGAAAGCGAGTCTGCGCCACAACAACCCACTCAGTACACCCCGCCAGAAACACCTGCGCCTGCAGGTGAGGAGAAAGCCGGCGAACCAGAGGTTTATCGAGCCGAATCACCCCAATTGCGCGGGCTGAAAATCGTGGGTAAAGTAGATCTCAACAAGCGAAAAGAAGCTGCTACTGGAAACAAACGCGAGCGCTCGCGCCAGGAAAAGAGCAATAACGGCGGAACGCCCGCTGCATCGCCCGCCCGGCCCAATGCCCAAGGCACTGCGCCCGCTCCTGCTGGTGAGGGTGCTGACAAAGAGCGCCGCAAGCGCAAGCGCAAAAAAGTACAGCAAAAACCTATTACAGCAGAAACTATCCAGAAAACGCTAGCGGGTAACCAAGGAGACCAACGAGGTAAAAGCCGCTCCTCAGAGCCTCGCGAAGTCTCTAAAAACGAGATAGAGGAGCAACTCAAGAAAACCATGCTCCGCGTTGGCGCCGGCGCCAGCCGAAAACGCCAAAAGATACGCCGCGAAAAGCGCGAAAACATCCGCGAACGAACCGAAGCCGCAGAGGCAGCCAGCGACAAGAACTTACTGCAAGTTGCAGAGTTCATCTCCGTCTCCGATTTAGCCAATCTCATGAACATACGCCCGGCAGACATCATCAAAACCTGCATGAATCTGGGCGTCTTTGTCTCCATTAACCAACGCCTCGATGCGGAGCTCATCGAGTTGATAGCCGTCGAGTATGGCTATAAGGTCAACTTTATCAGCGCCGAAGAACAGGTAGAAATTGATGAGGACGAGGTAGATAACCCAGAAGATCTGGTGCCTCGCCAGCCCATCGTTACGGTCATGGGACACGTTGACCATGGCAAGACCTCTCTGCTCGACTACATCCGCAAAGCCAACGTGGCTGCCGGCGAAGCCGGCGGTATCACCCAACACATTGGCGCCTACGAAGTTACCGTAGGCGAAGGTCCTACAGCGCGCAAAATTACCTTCCTCGATACCCCCGGCCACGAAGCCTTCACCGCCATGCGGGCGCGCGGCGCCAAAGTAACGGACGTGGCCATCATCGTCATCGCAGCCGACGACAGCGTGATGCCCCAAACCAAGGAAGCCATCAGCCACGCCCAAGCAGCAGGCGTGCCCATCGTCTTTGCCATCAACAAAATTGACAAGGACGGCGCCGACCCCGACCGCATCCGCAACGAACTGGCCAATATGAACCTGTTGGTCGAAGAATGGGGCGGACGCTATCAATGCCAGGAAATATCGGCTAAGAAGGGCATCGGTATAGACAAGCTGTTGGAGAAAGTCCTCCTAGAAGCCGACCTACTCGATCTGAAAGCCAACCCCAAGCGCAAAGCCATTGGTACCGTTCTGGAAGCCTCCCTGGAAAAAGGCCGTGGCTACGTAGCCAAGGTGCTCATCGAAAACGGTACGCTCAATGAAGGCGACCCCATCATCGCCGGAGAATACGCCGGCAAAGTAAAGGCCATGTTCAACGAACGCGGTAAACGCATCAAGGAAGCAGGCCCCGCTACCCCAGTACTCGTGCTAGGGCTGGACGGCGCTCCCCAAGCCGGCGAAAAACTGAAAGAGACAGCAACCGAAGCACAAGCCCGTGAAATAGCCACCAAACGCGCCCAAATCTTGCGCGAACAAGCCACACGAGCCAGCAAACGCATCAGCCTAGACGAAATCGGGCGTCGCTTGGCCTTGGGCAACTTCAAGGAACTGAAGCTCATCGTCAAAGGCGATGTGGATGGTTCGGTAGAAGCCTTGAGCGATGCCCTCATCAAACTATCTGTAGAAAAAATACAGGTCAATGTCATCCATAAGGCCGTGGGCCAAATCATTGACAGCGACGTTATGCTGGCATCTGCCTCCGACGCTATCATTATTGGCTTCCAAGTGCGGCCCTCAGCCACCGCCCGCAAGCTGGCCGAGCGCGAAGGCGTGCAGATCAAACTCTACTCCGTCATCTATGAGGCCATCGAAGAAGTGAAGGCCGCCATGGAGGGCATGCTGGAGCCTACCAAAGAAGAAGAAATCGTCGGGCAAGCTGAAGTGCGCGAAGTGTTTAAAATATCAAAGGTCGGCACAGTGGCCGGTTGCTATGTGCAAGAAGGCAAAATTGCGCGTGGCCAGTACGCGCGTGTTATCCGCGATGGCATCGTCATTTATCCTGTGAACGAGGGCCAGCACGTGGACATCACCTCGCTCAAGCGCTTCAAAGAAGATGTCAAGGAGGTGCGCAGCGGTATGGAGTGTGGCCTTACCATTCGCAATTTCAATGACATTAAGGTCGGCGATGTCATCGAGACTTACGTCATTAAAGAGGTCAAGTCCATCCTGTAAAGGTTCGCTTAGCCTTGCCTATCATCGCTCTATTTCGAACGTTTAAAACCACAGGCTTTTGAAGGGAATTATCCTCGCAGGCGGCTTAGGTACCCGGCTTTATCCCCTGACGGTGGCAGTAAGCAAGCAGCTGCTGCCCGTTTACGACAAGCCCATGATCTATTACCCGCTGTCCATCCTGATGATGGCGGGTATCAAACAGGTGCTCATTATCTCCACGCCGGAAGATCTGCCGCGCTTCAAGCACCTGTTTGGCGATGGAAGCCACTTGGGCATGTACTTCTCTTACGTCGAGCAACCCGAGCCTAATGGCTTGGCGCAGGCCTTTGTCTTGGGGAGAAATTTCATCGGAGGAGATAGCGTCGCCTTAGTCTTGGGAGACAACATCTTCTATGGCGCCGGCCTGGGCGAAATGGTTCGCTCTTGCGTTCGCCCCGATGGCGGTATCATCTTCGCCTATCGCGTAGCTGACCCCGAGCGCTACGGCGTGGTAGAGTTCGACGAGCATTTCCGCGCCTTGAGCATCGAAGAAAAACCAGCGCGCCCGCGGAGCCACTACGCCGTGCCTGGCCTGTATTTCTACGAGAATAGCGTCGTGGATGTGGCCCGAAGGCTCAAGCCCAGTGCTCGCGGCGAGTATGAAATCACAGACGTGAACAAGCACTACCTGGCGCAAGGGCGCTTGCAAGTGCGCGTCTTGGGGCGAGGCTTTGCCTGGCTCGACACAGGCACCCATGAGTCGCTCATGCAGGCGGGGCAATTCGTACAGGCCATAGAGCAACGCCAAGGGTTGAAAATCGGATGCATCGAAGAAATTGCCTGGAAAATGGGTTTTATCGGCGACGGCCCCCTGGAGGTATTGGCCCATCGCTACCTCAAAAGCGGATACGGAGAGTATCTCCTCCAGATTTTGAAGGAGGGGAAAAAACAGCTGTAAGGACAGGTTCGGCAACGCCTTCACCTGAAGCAACAAACTTCTGCAAAAAGGGTGTAAAAAGCCAAGGTCCGTCGCTAAGACTATTTATTTTTGGTTGCAAAGGGTACATTTTTCAGAGCGTCCGCAAGGCCCAATGCTTCGATGGTAAATCTCACTGGCGTAGTCTTCTAAAAAGTAGAAGCAGCCGCTTTCTCCCTCCCCTCGCCTTTCTCACCTCCGTTTTTTGGGGTGAAAAAACGGCTGCCGACTTCGGAGCGGCTGCCATGGGCGTAGTAGTTGGGCGCGCGGCTCCTGTTTGGCCCTGGGCGTGTTTTCGTCCCGCTTTCGGGCCTTAATAATAGCGAAACGGCAGCCTCTCGCCTCCGCAGCCTGCAAGCACGGCGCCTCTCCGATGCCAATACGCCGTTATTAAGACCCCGGGGCGAGACGGGCACATGCTCAAGCCCAGGCCGGAGCTCCGCAGGTGCAGGTGCGCCAAAAAGCCAAGCCGAAGCACTGGGGCCGTTTTTCCCCAAAAAAGCGGCCTCGGTGAGGGCGGTGCAGGAGGCAGCAGCCGCAGAGCGGGTAGTTTGGGAAACAGCCCTCGCAGGAAAATGTGTACCCTTTCAAAATTTTTGGGAAAAAACAGCCTCAGGGCTTTTAATTGGATTTGTCGCGCACTTGCGCCTTCGAGGCCTTTGCTGGCGCTTGGTGTGTGCGCTTCCCGCTTTTGGCCTCGGCTAATGACGTAGCTGCACCCTACCGTCTCCGTGTATGCAGCAGTTACGCCGACAATCCTCTGCTGGGGCGGTGTTGTGAGGTCGCTGTTGCGCCATTATTAAGGCCTGAAAGCGAGACGGAAAGGTGCCCAGGGCTTAGCAGGAGCTACACCTGTCAGCAGCACCCATAGCCGCTTTACCGGAGCTGGGAGCCGTTTTTCCCAAAAAAATGGAAGAGGAAAAGTAGGTGCCTGCGAAGAGGGGTTGTTCGACTTTTTACGCAACCTCGGCATTCGTCATTTTCTTTGCGGCATGTTGCGCAAAACCCTGACATTGTATGGCCTGACAATGATTGCCGTTGGCGCCTGTATTGGCTCGGGTATTTTTGTTGCGCCAAGCCAAATTGTGCAGGCTGTACCCAACGCGTCGTTGGTGTTGTTGGCTTGGCTTTTGGGTGGCGTGCTGGCCCTTACGGGTGCGCTCACGTTCAGTGAGTTAGGTGGCATGTTTCCGCGTTCGGGCGGCGTGTACGCCTATCTGCGCGAGGCTTATGGCGACTTTGCGGCGTTTCTATACGGCTGGATCATCCTGCTGGTGGTTAATAGCGGTGCTTTGGCGGGCCTGTGCGCGGCTTTTGCGGAGTATTTGAAGGTCTTTTTTCCGCAATTGGACGAGCAGGCGAAGGTGGCCGTAGCCGTAGCGACGGTGTTGGGGCTGACGACGTTTAACCTATTAGGCGTGCACGTTAGCCAGGCATTGGCCAACGTGCTGACGGGCCTGAAGCTGTTGGCTATTGGTGGCATCATCATCGCAGGCTTCCTCTGGGGAAGTGCCGAACGGGTGGGCCTGACCTTCAGCCTTGGCGAGGGGGTGCCTGAGGCGTGGCCCACAGCGTTGCTTACGGCACTTATCGGGGTGGTGTTCTCCGTGGGCGGATGGCACCACGCCTCCTATGTGGCGGGCGAGGCCGCCGATGCGCCGCGCACGGTGCCACGGGCTATGCTGCTGGGGGTGTTTATTGTCATGGCAACCTATCTGTTAGTCAATGTGGCCTACATGCTGCTGCTACCTTTGGAGGACATAGCCCGCACGCCTCGAGTGGCAGGAGAGGCACTGGGCCGTATAGTTCCGTGGGGTGGTCAGGCGGTGGCCGCAGCCATCGCACTGTCCATCTTCGGTACGGTAAGTATTTACACCATGTCGGCGCCGCGCATCTACTTCGCTATGGCCGCCGATGGCATTTTTTTCCGCTCTTTGGCGGCAGTACATGCGCGCTGGCGGACACCTGTACTCGCTATGTTGGTGCAGGCTTTTTGGGCTATAGGCGTGGTCTTTTTTCAGGGGCTGTTTGACCGCATCATCACGTTTGTAACTTTCATGGACACCTTTTTTATGGGGCTTGCCGGTGCGGCAGTGTTCGTTTTTCGGCGGACGCGCCCGCAGGCGGTGCGTCCTGTGCGCGCATGGGGTTATCCGGTAGTGCCTGCCATTTTCGTGCTTATCTCCTTTGCTTTTGGGCTAAATACGCTGTTGGAACGCCCCGAGCAAGCCTTGCCGGGCTTAGGGTTATTGGCTGTAGGCGCGGGCGTGTTTCTCTTTTTCAAAAAGCGGTGGAAAAAGGAAGGGCTTCCGTAAACACTACTCTGCCACCAATGGTCTCATTGCCCCTTCAGGCGCCTGCGGTCTTTCGCTTTTTTCGGGTTTTCAGGTATAGGGCCGTCCCGTGAGCAATCAACCCTTGCCCTAGCAAATAGGTAGTCATAATAGCTGCTCCGCTATAAGGAAAAGAGTGACCAAAACGCGCTGCCGCCAGCAAACTGTCTGACAGCAGGAAGAGCATCGCTCCAGCCATGACTTGAGCAAAAGCCACCTCACCTAAGCGCAAGCGCGCATGCAACACCGCGAGCACCATACCCGCCAGCGCAGTGCCGTAAATGATGACGGGTAGCCTAAGCCCCTCGGGCACACCAGGAAGTAGCCAGTACAGAAAGCCCACCAGAAATGCCACAATGGCTGCCCCGGAAAACGGAGAACTGTGCAGGAAGCCCTTTGCACGCCCTACCTCTACCCAGAAGCCGCCCATGTACGAAATCTGCGTTATCAGAAACGCGAGCAAACCCAATAGAAAAAAGAAATCACTGTGGGTGCCGCGGCTGAACAGCAGTAGGATGTCGCCAACAGTGGCAAACACAAGGCCAATGGATATGGACTGGCGCAGGAAACGCCCTTTGCCTGGGGTTGCACACCAGAACCATAGGGCCAATAAGGGCATCAACCAAGGCTTTGTCTGGGTAGATAGCGTAGGCATATGGCCTATTTCTGCACCAATATGCACAAGGGCAAGTACCAAAAACGCCCATCCGGAGAGGGTTTGCAGTGTTTTCATGAGACAAGGTTACGCCGAAAAATCCTTTCCACCCATGCTCGCACAATGATGCGGCAAGGGGCATAGACAAAAGCGCTGGGTTCCCCTGTAGCCTTTACCCGCACATTGCCTACCTTCGCCCGCACAAACGTACTGGGAATGACAGGAAGCCTGCCCTCCGACAAACCGCGCATCAAACACATCGCCATTGCTGGCAACATCGGTGCTGGAAAGACTACCCTCAGCGAAATGCTCGCCCGCCACTACGGGTGGGATGTGCACTATGAGGATACCGAAAACAACCCCTATCTGGCCGATTTTTACTTGGACATGCGGCGTTGGTCGTTCAACCTGCAGGTCTTCTTCCTATCGAGCCGATACCAGCAGATACTGCGCATCCAGCAGGGCGACCGCACCGTAATCCAGGACAGAACCATCTACGAAGACGCCTACATTTTTGCGCCTAACCTGGCCGATATGGGCTTGATGGAACGGCGTGATTTTGAAAATTACATCCAGTTGTTTCAGTCCATTATCTCCCAGGTGCGGCCGCCAGACCTGCTCATCTACTTGCGGGCGAGCATTCCCACCTTAGTCGAGCACATTCAGATGCGCGGGCGCGACTATGAGGGGAACATCAGCATCGAATACCTAAAGCGCCTCAACGAGCGCTACGAAAGCTGGATTTCTACCTACAAGGATGGTCGCCTGCTCATCATCAATGTGGACCAAACGGACTTCCAAAACAACAAGGAGCACGCCGGACAGGTATTGGAAATGGTGCAGGCCGAACTGCACGGGCTTTTCTGAACATTTAGCCTTGAAATGAAGAAAAAATTGCCACAGCAAGGCACCTCACCTCAGCCGTCAGCGCAGCTGCGCGCCAAGGCTGCCCAAATACAACAAGTGCTGGACGAGCTCTACCCCGAAGTGCCCATCCCGCTGCATCACGAAGACCCCTACACGCTGCTGGTTGCCGTAGTGCTATCGGCGCAATGTACCGATGAACGGGTCAATCAGGTAACGCCCCACCTATTTGCGCGCGCAAAAACGCCGCAAGCGATGACACAGCTAAGCGTGGAGGAAATCCGAGAGATCATCAAGCCCTGTGGACTGTCGCCCTCCAAGTCTAAAGCCATTTGGGAGCTATCGCGGCGGATAGTGGAGGAGCACAACGGCAAGGTACCCAATACATTCGAGGCGCTGGAGGCTTTGCCCGGCGTAGGGCACAAAACGGCTTCAGTGGTTATGTCTCAAGCCTTTGGAGTGCCGGCCTTTCCGGTAGATACGCACATCCACCGCTTGGCGGCGCGTTGGGGACTAAGCGACGGCAAAAGCGTAGAGAAAACCGAGCGCGACTTAAAAGCCCTGTTCCCCGAAGACAGCTGGAACCGACTACACCTACAGATCATCTACTTCGGGCGAGAGTATTGCCCTGCGCGTGGCCACGATCCACAGCAGTGCCCCATTTGTTCGCGCTGGGGGGTGGCATTAGCCCAATAAACGATGTCTTTACCTCCCCCTACTCAGGCTCTCCCAGGCCTGGTGGGCCTTTTCCCAACAAGTTTGCATCTCCTCTGCCGGGGCAATATGAGCATAGACGGCGCGCTCGCAGCGTTCCCAAGCATAGGCGAGCGCCTCTACTGCGGGAGCGGGCAGCCCGCGCGCGGCTAACTGGTGCAGGGCTTCGATGCGCCCAAGAAGCGAAGGCACAGTGTGCAGGTAAGCGGCCACTGCCTTTTCTATCCATTTGAGCATCTCATGGTAAAAGGTTTCGGGTGGTGCTTGGCTTGATGGATGGCGAAGCTGCTGCAGCTGGGTATGGAGCAAGCGCCAGTCTGCTTTCTGGGGCGTTGGCCCCTTGAACCATGGCGTTTCCTCTTCATCCCACTGGGCGACTTTCCGCCGTTGACGCTGCCAGATGAGAGCTGCCAGCCAACCTAATATGAGCAAAGCTGCAATGCCGGCCATTCCTATAGCCCAAGGCTCGGGCACCTCATCAAACGCTTCCCACCAAGGCACCTCTTCGGTAGGCTCCGACACTGCCGAAGTATCTGGCAAACCGGCAGATTTGCCGTAATGCTCTCCTGGCACAACGGCTATCTGTACTGGGGCCTCAGCTCGAAGAACTCGGTAACGGCCGCTATCCGGATCGAAGAAGCTCATCTCTGGCGTGAAGAAATAGGTGCCGGGTTGTTTGGGTAGAATGGCGTACGTCAGCGTATGCGTATGGACGAATTCGTCGCCCGTCTCGTACGCTTCCATCTGGCGCGTTTCCGGGTCAAAGGTCTCCAGAGCAGCGGGCAAATTGAAACGCGGTGCTACAAAGCGCTGTGCATCTCCATTGCCCTGAACGCGCACGCTAAGCGTCAGCACATCATCGGTGGTCAGCGCTTGCTTGTCAGCAGATACTGACCACTCGTAATGGCCCACACCGCCGCAGAAGTTCTCGGGCTGAGGTTCGGGCAACGGGCGCACTTCTACCGACACAGGGGCGGAGGCCACCAAGTCAGAGGTAGCGCCAAAAAGGCCGCGCTTGGGGTCGCCTATCAGCAGGCGCAGCCGAGCCGGCCCGATGGTCAGCGCACCACTACGTTGAGCAAAAAGCGAAGCCTCGTATAGGGTACGCACAGCATAAGTCTTACCGCCTATCTTCTCGTACTGTACTCGTGTATCAAAGCGCTGGCGCTCTTGCACATAGAAGCCCTCAAAGTCTGGCAATTCTATCAGGTCGGCGTCCTCTACGCTCACTAAGGTGTACAGCCGCAGGCTGTAGATGGCCTGTTGGCCCAACCACGGACGCTGGGGCCGCACGTCGGCTACTACAAAGTAGCGCTCGCCAGAAGCAGGGCTATCCTTGGGCGGACGCCGCACGGAAGACTTTACTACCCGAACGCTCAGCGGTTGGCTTCGCAAATTATGCCGCGCCGTTTGAACAATAGCAGGGCCAATAGTATATGCGCCGGCTTCCTTGGCCTCCAACTCGTACACCCATGCCTGTTGGGTATATGCCTTACCGTTCACAAAGCCCGCGCTGCGCACTTCAGCCGGCCCAGAGCGAATGCTCAGCCCGCCGAAATCGGGAGGAATGAAGCGTTGGGCCGTCTCATTTTTCAGCACAAAAGACACCTCAAAACGCGCACCCTCCGTCACTTCACGACGCGGGCCGCGTGCCTCAAAGGAGGCGGACTCCTGCTGGGCTGAAAGCGCAATGCCCAGCAGACACAGCACTCCCATAAGGCTGCAGCGCAATGCCGAAAGAAGAGGCCTATGGTGCCGCATTAGTCTGTGCGCTTAGGTTTGTATTTGGACAATTCCAGCAACCGCTGACTATCGTGAAAGTTCAGCAGCTGTTCCAACGTCATCTGTGGATAGCGGCGCATGTATGCTTTGACAATCTGCCATCCAACCCAATTGCCGATTTCGCCTGGTGCTTCTTGGAAAACTAAGTCGGTGCTTGGGCTGGGCATCACGAGTTTCTGGTTTTTAGGGGTGAGCGGCTCGTACAGCACCTTCAACTCCAGTATTCGCGCCCACACTTCTGCCTCGTTGGCGTAGCAGCCAGCCAGTTGCTCTTCTGTGTAGCCCATTTTGCGGTATTCTGGTTCGTCGGGGAGCAATTGATCCAGGACGTAGAGGATCTTGCCGTTGTTCACCACGTAGTCAATGATGCGCTCTTGCTTGGGCGGCCCTGCGATACGACTGGCAAGCGCCAAGCCTACTTTTACAGGTAGGTATTCTCGCGAAAACTGGCGCCGCAGGTACTGTGGGAAATACTGCGGATCGTATCCGCTGAAGTGCTCGCCCAAAAACAGGTCTAACCCAATCATGATCAGGCTATCATTAATGGCATAGGCATCGCCGACGAACTCCGTCATGGTTACCACAAAGCGAAGCGGCGGGCGCTGAGGAAACAACTCCGCATAGCGCTGGGCCAAACGCCCCAAAGCGCGCTCCTCCTGGTGCAAATCCGGAAACACCACCCGGCAAGAGTCGTATAGGCTGCGGATCTGGGGGGCAAAGGCAAAGCCGACCAGTGCCTCCTGCGGCGTTTGCTCGGGTTTGGTCGGGTCTCGGGCAATTTCCGTAATGAAAAAAGGTAGGAAGTCCGGATACCGGTTGGCCAACTGCTCAAGCCCCTCTGACAGGTGGGCAGAGTCCAGAGCCATCAAATCCTCATCAAAACGCAGCAGCACCACCGGAGGAGCGTCTTCCTGGCAGGAGGGTTGCACCAATAGCAGTACCGCAAAGAATGCCAATATTTTAAAAATCCTATGGGTCATACTCATTGAGCGGGAAAACCTGCGATTTTCGCGCCACGTGTTGTGCGCAGCGCACGCATTTTTCGGCACAAAAAAACTGCAAGCAATGAAAAAAATTCTCCTTCCCCTCCTCATCGTCAGTTTTTGGGCGGCATTGACCCAGGCACAACAATGGTCACAACAGGGCAGTGCCTTCCGTTTTGGCATTCATCTCAGCCCAACTTGGTCTTGGATGCGCACCGATGACAAGCTTATCGAGAGTTCAGGCGTCAATTGGGGCTTAAAGATGGGTGTCCAGGGCGAGTATTACTTCGCCAGAAACTACGCCTTCACCGGTGGTATAGGCTTCGCCTTTGGCCATGGTGGTGAGTTGCTCAATGGCTATCCTGCAGCGGTACTGCTGCCCAATTCCAATCTGAGCGATCCGCGTCTGGATACTGTAGGCAAAGATGCAAGGCTCCACTACAGCCTGACCTACCTGGAAATCCCCGTGAGCCTGCGGTTTCGGGGCGGCAGCGGAGAGGACTCTCCTATTCGCTTTTATGCAGAGGCCCCCATCCTGACCCTTGGCTTTCTGACACGGGCCAATGGCAACATCCGAGGTAATGTGCCCGTGCGTGGTGAAGATGAAAACATCAAACGCGACGTAACTAGCTTAGCCTTGTCTTGGGGCTTTGGGCTGGGGGCAGAGTACGAAATCAGCCAAAGCCTCGTGCTTGTCGGGGGGCTGCAATATCAGCAGATGTTCACAGACATGACCACCAACAAAGGCTCAGTGTTGCCGCCCAACGCTTCCGAATGGCGGAGAGAGAACTCCAGAGGTACCTCCAATGCCATTACTCTTCGCTTAGGGATATGCTTCTGAAATGCCTTGTGTTGGCATGACGGCAAACCAAGCCGACGGTATCGCTGCGCCGATACGGTAGGTTGGTTTTGTTGGAAAAAAACGGCCCATGAGCCTCTGTTTGGCTTTTGGCGCGCAGGCAGCTCTTGTGCCTTAGCGAGGGCCTTGGGTGCGCGTCCTGCCTTTGGCCTCGGTTAATAATGTAGCTGCGCGTCGGCGTCTCCGTCACTGCGTGTACTGCATGCGCGGAGACGAGCAGATGCTGTTACGCCATTATTAAGCGCCGAAAGCGGGACGCAAACACGCCCGGGGCCAAACAGGGGCTGCGCCCGCCCAGACTGCGTGCGGCGGTTGCTACGAAGCTGGAGGCCGTTTTTTCCCAAAAACAACGGAGGAGAGAACGGTAATACTTGCAGAAACAGCCCTCTCGACCTTATCGAGGTGCTGCGGCGAGTTTGTCGAAGTGCCTCTTTTTCTTGTCGCGCGGGGCCTTGTGGCTAGTAGGCCCGTTGTCTTCGTTGACGCGGATGCGGCGGCCATTGACATCGAAGGCTTCTAGACCGCGGCGAACCTCGCGTGCGAAGGCCGTCTCGATCTCGAGGAAGCTGTGGGTGCGTCTAACGTCCACCTTACCGATGGCGTGTTTGGGCACGCGGAACTCGTCAGAGAGCAAGGAGAGGAGATCCTTTTTCTCGATACCATCCATAAAGCCCACATTGACGAAGAGGCGCTGGTGAGCGTTGTTGTTGGGTATGGGCTTGCGATTGGGCTGGGTGTGTCGCTGTGCGCGGTCTCGCCTGCCGATGTTGATGTCAGCGGCGTCACGGTAGTAGGAGAGAAAGCGGTTAAATTCCACGCTAGCGAAGCGCTCGATGAGTTCTTCTTTACTCAGGTCTTGGAGGGCTTCGTAGATCTGTGGGAGGAAAGGCGCCATTTGTTCGCGCTGCACCTCTTGCTCTCGAATGCTTTGGATGATGTGGAACAGTTGGCGCTCACACACTTCTGCGCCTGTGGGGATGGGCAGCCGGGCGAAGGTGATGCGAGCGCGGCGTTCGATGAGGTGGATGCGCTCCTCCATTTTGGGCGTAATGATGCTCATGGATACGCCCTTTCGCCCTGCGCGGCCAGTGCGCCCAGCGCGGTGGATATACACTTCAGGCTCGTCGGGCAGGCCGTAGTTGATGACGTGGGAGATATCGCTCACGTCAATGCCGCGAGCGGCTACGTCGGTGGCTATCAGCAGCTGCAAATGGCGGTCGCGAAAGCGCTGCATGACTCTATCGCGGTCGCTTTGTGCTAAGTCGCCGTGCAGGGCATCGGCGTTGTAACCATCGCGGATCATTTGCTCGGCAATCTCCTTGGCCTCTGCGCGGGTACGGCAAAAGACCAGGCCGTAGATTCCGGGGTGAGCATCCACCACGCGCTTGAGGGCGCTGTAGCGGTGCTCGGGGCGGCATATGTAGTACACGTGCTCGATGTCTGCGTTGGCCTGTTGGCGCGAAGCCACACCGATCTCTACAGGAGTACTCATGTAGGTGCTGGCGATGGCGCGCACTTCGTCGGGCATGGTTGCCGAAAACAGCCACAGCGATTGGCGATTTTCTGCGGCCTCTAGGATGATGTCCACGGCATCGCGAAAGCCCATGTTGAGCATCTCATCGGCTTCGTCCAGTACCACGCGCGATACTTTGTCTAAGGATACCACTTGGCGCACCAGCAAGTCCACCAATCGGCCTGGGGTGGCCACGATGATGTGGACGCCAGCCTTAAGTTGGCGTATTTGGCCCTCGATGCCTGCCCCTCCGTACACTGGTACTATTTTGTAACGGGGTGCAAATTGGGCATAGGAGTTCAGGTCATTGGCCACCTGTACGCACAGCTCGCGCGTGGGGCAAAGCACAACGGCTTGCACGTGTTTGTCTTCAGGCCGAAGGCGCTGCAGCAGCGGTAACCCGAAGGCTGCCGTTTTGCCGGTGCCCGTCTGGGCTAGGGCCACCAGATCGGCGTCTGACTGCAAGGCTACCGGGATGACTTGCTGTTGGATGGGGGTTGGGGTTTCGAAACCCAAGGATGCAATGCCTTGGAGGAGGGCCTCTGAAAGGCCCATGTCTTGAAATGCTGTCATGAAAAAATAAGTAAGGTCAAATGTCGTGTGTGGAGGGGCTGGCCACCTAACAGGTGGGAAAAAGGCGCAACGGGTGCGAACAATTCCCAGCGACATTTGCGGGCGGTTACCGGCAGGGCAGAGGTGCCTTGCTTTCCGCTTTTAACCAAATGGCCGTAGCCCCGAAAACAAAAAACTTCTAACAGAAAAACGCGACAACTTCGAAGAGAAGTCATCGCGTCTTGTCTTTCGCGGTCTGGACGGGACTCGAACCCGCGGCCTCCGCCGTGACAGGGCGGCATTCTAACCGACTGAACTACCAGACCTCCTCTGAAAAGTGCTGCAAAGGTATTGGCGCGTTTCTCACGTGTGCAATACCCATCCCTAAAAAATCTTTTGCGGGTTTTTCGCTGCTTGCAAACGTACCTTTGCTAAACATTTGCGGCACCCAATGACTCATAAATCGCTGATAATTAACTACAGAAGATGCTAGGACTATGACTTTCATGGATTTTGAAAAGCCGCTCGAGGCGCTTCATGAGCAGCTGCGAAAATTGCAAGAAATAGGTGAGCAAGGCGAAATAGATGTGTCAGACATGATTCGCGAGCTGGAGGAAAAGATCCAGCAAAAACGGCAAGAGATATACGCAAACCTCTCTGGCTGGCAAAAAGTACAACTGTCGCGGCACCCGGAGCGCCCTTACACATTATATTACGCTAACGCGATGTGCCGGAAGTTCATCGAACTGCACGGCGACCGCTGTGGCGGCGACGACCATGCCATCGTGTCTGGGCTGGCAGACCTGGAGGGTCAAACCATTGTACTTATTGGTCACCAAAAGGGCACTAACACTAAGATGCGCCAGTATCGCAACTTCGGCATGGCCAACCCCGAAGGCTATCGAAAGGCTCTTCGCCTGATGAAACTCGCTGAGCGCTTCGGCTTCCCCGTCGTTACGCTCATTGATACGCCTGGCGCCTTTCCAGGGCTGGAAGCTGAAGAGCGCGGACAGGCAGAAGCTATTGCCCGCAATCTCTTCGAGATGGCTCGCCTGCGCGTGCCAATAGTGTGCTACATCATCGGCGAGGGGGCCTCTGGTGGCGCTTTGGGCATCGGCTTAGGCGATAGGGTCTTTATGCTCGAGTACACTTGGTATTCGGTGATCTCGCCCGAGTCTTGCTCTTCCATCCTTTGGCACTCTTGGGATCACAAAGAGGCAGCTGCGGAAGCCCTGAAACTGGACGCAGATAGTATGCTCCAGGCCGGCCTCATTGATGGCGTACTCAAAGAGCCTTTTGGAGGCGCCCATAACGACCCCGAAGAAATGGCCCGGCGTCTTAAGGCGCACCTTCTGGAGCAACTGGCCGAACTTGTGCCGCTAGACCCCGACGAGCGAATTGCTGCACGTGTGGCCAAGTATAGCCGAATGGGCCATTATCGGGTGCTGAGCAGTGCCTCTCAAACTACTACTGCATAGTCCCACCCATCTTATCCAAGCTGCACACTATGTTCGAAAGACTGCGCACGGCTTTGCTCCAGCGTTCCTTGCGGCGCTTGGTGGAACACTCAAAACGCCGGCGCTATCCGTACACCTTGCAAACAGCGCGCTCGGTAGCCCTCTTGTTCGATGCTTCTGAGGAGGAAACACGCAAGATCATCACCCTCTGGGCCGAAGGCTTTGCTGAACGCGAGCCGCGGAAGCGCCTGCTTCTCTTGGGCTTTGTAGACGATGAGCACGTCGTAGGGCAAACGCGCTTTCCGCAGTTTACCTCGAAAGAAATTCGCTGGAACGGCCAACCCGCTGGTGCCGCTGTTGAGCGCTTTCTGGAGGAAACACCTGACCTCCTCCTCTGCTTCAACCCACGCCAGTTGATGCCCATCCAGTGGGTGGCTGCAGCCTCCAAAGCCAACATGAAGATAGGTAACGTGAACGTACAACCCAACGACTTTGATTTCATCTTGGAAACGCCACCGGAAAAGGACGCCTACTTTTTTCTGCGTGAGGTGGCCTTTTATTTGAGCAAAATTATCCCGGCCCACCATGAGCAACTCGCATGAAAGATGGAAAGGCACGGGCGTGGCATTGGTAACGCCCTTCCAAAACGACCAGATACACTGGGATGGCTTGGAGAAAGTCATTGAGCACGTCATAGCAGGCGGGGTGGATTTTCTGGTTAGCTTAGGTACTACCGGCGAAACCGCAACCCTCACAGAAAGGGAACAGCGCGAACTCATTGACTTTACCCTTCGCGTCAACCACGGACGGTTGCCTTTGGTCGTCGGCTGTTTCGGCGGCAACAACACCACCGAGCTGGTGCGCCGCATGCACCAGTTCGATTTTGAGGGCATTGACGCCCTCCTCATCAGCAGCCCTGCCTACAACCGGCCGTCCCAGGAGGGTATCTTTCGTCATTACATGGCTTTGGCTGAAGCTTCACCGCGCCCTATTATCATTTACAACGTACCCAGCCGCACGGCCTCCAACATTGCGGCTGAAACTACGCTCCGCTTGGCCCACGCCAACGAGCAGTTTGTTGCTATTAAGGAAGCCAGCAACGACCTCTACCAAATTAGCAAGATTATACAGGGCAGACCTGAGCACTTTGCTGTGCTCAGCGGCGATGACTTCATAACCCTACCACTCCTCGCCTGCGGGGGCGATGGGGTCATTTCAGTGATTGCCAACACCACGCCGCGGCATTTTTCCGACATGGTGCGGGCTGCTCTGGGTAGTCATTGGCCCACAGCCCAGCATCTCAACTTGCAGATGCTCGACTTGTACCGTCTGCTCTTTGCAGAGGGAAGTCCGTCAGGCATCAAGGCTGCTCTCGAGCTGCAGGGCTTGTGTTCGCGAGAAGTGCGCTTACCGCTTGTGCCTATGTCCGATGCTGGCCAACAACTCATTCGCCAAGAGTTAGAGCGCCTCGCGGTACTTTGATGCGCTGCGCCGAGGCGCTCTAACTTTTCTTCCTGAACTCAAGACCACCCTTGTAGTCTTTAGAGGTCGTCATCCTCGCCACCTAGTTCGTCTAACGGCACCATCGGGGGCGCTCCGGCAGGGCGGCTGCCCATCTGCCCTGTGGCTATTTTCTCCTTGATTTTCTTCTCTATTTCGGCAGCAACTTCTGGGTTGTCTTGTAAGAACTGCTTGGCCGCGTCGCGTCCTTGCGCAATCTTGACGCCCTCGTAGCTGTACCATGCGCCGCTTTTCTGGATAATGTCCAGCTCTGTGCCTAGGTCAACGATTTCGCCTGTCTTAGATACGCCTTGGCCAAAGACAATGTCAAAAGTGGCGACGCGGAAGGGCGGGGCGAGTTTGTTCTTCACCACCTTTACCTTAACCTGATTGCCCACCACGTTGCCGTCTTTGTCTTTGATAGCGGCGCCGCTCTTGCGGATGTCTAGGCGCACTGAGGCGTAAAACTTGAGGGCATTGCCGCCTGTGGTGGTCTCCGGATTGCCAAACATGACGCCTATCTTCTCGCGCAACTGGTTGATGAAGATGCAGCAGCATCCTGTGCGCCCAATAGCGGCAGCCAATTTGCGCATGGCTTGGCTCATTAGGCGTGCTTGGAGGCCCACCTTGGAGTCGCCCATCTCGCCCTCTATCTCGGAGCGGGGTACCAGAGCTGCTACCGAGTCCACCACCACGATGTCCACGGCTCCCGACCGAATGAGGTTTTCAGCGATTTCCAGCGCTTGCTCTCCATTGTCGGGCTGGCTAATGAGCAGGTTGTTGACGTCCACGCCCAGGCTTTCTGCATAAAAGCGGTCGAAGGCGTGCTCCGCATCAATGATGGCTCCAATGCCGCCTTTCTTCTGGCATTCGGCAATGGCGTGAATAGCCAACGTTGTCTTACCCGAAGATTCTGGGCCGTAGATCTCGATGATGCGCCCGCGCGGGTACCCCCCGCAGCCCAAGGCAATGTCTAAGCCTAAGGAGCCTGTCGGTATGACTTCTACCTCCACCGCCTGCTTGTCGCCCAAGCGCATGACGGTACCCTTGCCATAGGCTTTATCCAATCGTTCGATGGTGGCCTGCAGGGTTTTGAGCTTATCCTCTCTGTCTTTTGACATGAAATGTGTGTTTTTAAACGTTACTTTGCAAAAGCAGGCACAAATGTAAAACAAAATGTTTTTACCAAAAGTGTACATCTGCTTTTTTGCACAGCCAAATGTACGGCTTAACTAAAAGGCTTGCCTGTGCTTTCAGGCAAAACAAAAAAAGCGATGCTCGTTTGCACCGCTTTGCTTTGTCGCACAATGAGAAGTTGTCTTGAGCACAAAGGTGCAGGCTATGGGCTATTGATCTCCCCGACAAAACGCCGGCTTTTGTTACCTGATCACATACGCCAGCAAAAGGCCAAAATTTTTTGTAATAACCTGTTAATCAGAAGAGATAGGGAGCGCTTTCAAGCGAAAATGTTACCTGCTAAGGGTGCACATTTTCCGACGAGGGCTGTGTTCCGAACCACCTGCTCTGCGACTGCTGCCGCCTGCGCCGCCCTCACCGAGGCCGTTTTTTGGGAAAAACGGCTCCAGCACTTCGGCTTGGCTTTTTGGCGCACCCGCACCTGCGGAGCTCCGGCTTGGGCTTGAGCATGTGCCCGTCTCGCCCCGGGGGGCTTAATAGCGGCGCATCGGCATCGGAGAGGCGCCGTGCTTGCAGGCGCGGAGGCGAGAGGCCGCTGTTTCGCCATTATTAAGGCCCGAAAGCGGGACGAAAACACGCCCGAGGCCAAACAGGAGCCGCGCGCCCAGCCGCTACGCCCACAGCAGCTGCTCCGAAGCCGGCAGATGTTTTTTCACCCCCAAAAAATGGAGGTGAGAAAGGCGATGGGAAAGTGGCCGGTTCTACTCTTCACTTATCACTTATCACTTTTCACTTCAAAATGGCAATCTCTGCGGGCGCTTTGGAAAAGCAGCAGTCGGTGCTCTAATTGCGTGGTACGACCTGTTTGAAGTATTCGTAGGTCATCTTCAGCCCCGTGGCGCGATCTACCTTGGGTTCCCAGTCGAGGATTTGGCGGGCTTTAGTAATGTCGGGTCGGCGTTGTTTGGGATCGTCCACCGGTAAGGGGCGATAATCAATATAAGCTTTTGGGTTTTGTACCAGCTCGAGGATTTCGTGGGCAAATTGCAGCACGGTGATTTCGTCGGGGTTACCGAGGTTCACGGGCAGGTGATAGTCGCTCATCAGGAGGCGGTAAATGCCCTCGACCAAGTCGTCCACGTAGCAGAAAGAGCGCGTTTGAGAGCCGTCGCCAAAGACGGTAAGCCCTTCGCCGCGTATGGCTTGGCTGAAAAAAGCTGGCAAGACCCGTCCATCATTGACACGCATGCGCGGGCCGTAGGTGTTGAAAATGCGGACGATGCGCGTTTCGATGCCATGCACGTTGTGATAGGCCATCGTGATAGCTTCGAGAAAACGCTTGGCCTCGTCGTACACACCGCGCGGACCAACAGGATTCACATTGCCCCAGTACTCTTCCGTTTGCGGGTGCACGAGCGGGTCGCCATACACTTCTGAAGTGGAGGCGACTAAAATACGCGCCCCCTTCTCGCGGGCTAAGCCCAAGCAGTTGTGCGTACCCAGGGCGCCGACCTTCAGGGTCTGGATGGGCATTTGGAGATAATCTATGGGGCTGGCGGGCGAGGCAAAATGCAAGATGTAGTCTAGTTTGCCCGGTACGTGAATGAATTTAGTTACATCGTGATGATAGTACTCAAAGTCTTTCTCCTTGAACAGATGGGCAATGTTATCCAGATTGCCCGTCAGGAGATTATCCATGCCGATGACCTGAAAGCCTTCGCTCAGGAATCGGTCGCACAGGTGAGAGCCAATAAACCCGGCAGCGCCGGTAATAAGTATGCGTTTCTTTGTCATAATAATATTAAGGTGTACGGCCCTTGGCTGCCGAGGGCTCTGTTGCATGAATCCCGCGAGCAAGTTCTGCCGCGGATAGAAAAGTGAGCCAACAAGTTTGCCTTCGAGTACAAAACAAAAAGACATCCCAGCTCATGGCAAAGGTAGATGCATTAGCAATCCCAACCAAGCCCAAAGACCGCTATAAGGTTGCGCACTGGTCAGAGTACGACGCTGGTCTAAAGCGGCGGGGCAGCTTAACGCTGTGGCTGGACGAGCCTGTGGCCGGGAGTTGGTACTATCGAGGGCCGAAAAAACGGGGTGGTCAGTTTGTCTATGTGGAAAGTCCGCAGCCACAGGTGGGGCAAGCGCCGCCCATGCGCAAGATACACCTTGGGGTGGACGAAAGGACGGCAGAGGTCACCGCGCAACTGCCGACGGACAACGAGACCGATGACGCGGCCGTGCTGCCAGATTTGGTGCTGGACACCCTGGAGGGTGGCGTGGACGTGAGCAAGGTCGGCGCAGATGGGGCCTATGACGACTACCACTGCTGGGACACGCTCACAGAGGCCGAGATCGAGCCTGTCATACCGCCCCGAAAGAACGCGGCGTACCAGGTGGACGGGAACGGCGTGCCGACCGACCACCCCAGGAACGCGGCCCTGGCTATCATAGACGAGGGCGGCTATGAGGCGAACCGGAAGGGATGGAAAAAACAGTCGGGCTATCACCGCCGAAGTAAGGTCGAAAACACCTTTTTCAGATGGAAGACGATACTGGGAGAGAAAATGTACGCACGAAGGTTTGAGAAGCGGAAAACAGAGGCCGCTGTCAAGGCGGCCATCTTGAACAAGTTCATCCAGGTCGCAGCCCCGAAGTTCGTCAAAGTCGCTTGACCCTCACGGGGAAGGGGAAGCCAGCGCCAGAAGGAGATTCATGCAACAAAGCCCATTCTTATTCTAATCCAGCAAATTTAAAAGGTTCAGCTTTTTTAAAATTCATTGACGACTCTCCCGAATAGTTCTCATTCTTATCCAAGGCAAGTTTTCTTACTTTGGCATTTTCACTGAAGTCAATTTTACTAAACTCAACCCACACCACATTTGGATTTAATACATTTTCAAAGTAGTAAACTAAATTTTTCTGATCTGCCACAGTTCGCCATCTTGTAGAAGAAATATTTGGTTCTGTTGGTGAAGATATGCCGAAAGGAACTGAACAATTCCTTATAACACTAAAAACACTCGCGATAGCAACTCTTGTATTATCTGTTTTTGGTATTGCATCAATGTAGTAGGAAGCCCTCACAAATCTATCTGCAGCTCTATTTGTGCCTGGCAAAGAAATTGTACCAGGAATTCCACTCCAGTACCTGTTTATGGCTAATTGCTCTTCAAATATTGGAGAGTTCGTCATAACCACATATGATTTGTCATGGTGGATAACTAATTTCCCACCAACGTATTCAAATATGGCGTTATCTCCATTTTTATCCGAAATTGATATGTGTACGGTTATAAATCTGTCAGTACCGGGAATGTTAGAGGAAACAACAACAAAATTTTCTTTTCTTAATTCCGCTACAGCTTCATCTACTGTAGAAAAGTTGTCTAAAATATACTGTAACCATAGTGATACTGCCAGTCCCGGAGTGCCTTTATCTTTTTCAAATTCAGGATACTCTGATTCGACCAGCCAATGCATATTGCCAACAAGTCCTTTTTCATTCATTCCATCCGTAGATGAAATGTCCCAAGAACTTGTGATTACACTGCCAAATTTTGACTTCCACTTTATTAGAGTTGTTCTAAAATAACGATATTTGCACAAAAATCCACCGAACACGATGTTAGACATCCACAGAGCCCTTCGCAATGAGTCCGTTTTGC